>BNJS01000478.1_pt1 | contig 243211 bp, 293 predicted proteins | sample 8540461 | NCBI WGS metagenome assembly BNJS01 (sample SAMD00202454, study PRJDB9452) | human saliva metagenome | isolation source: human saliva | place: Japan
TGATTTTGGTATGATGAATACACTAGCCAGATTACAACCTCATGACTAAAAAAATATATGTTGATAGAGTTACTGCATAAAGAGTTAATGGACTATCCTACAATCATTAATATAAATGATGAAATTTATTTTTATTAATGAACTTAGAAAAAGCCAACATAGATGACATAAGATCTAACACAGATAAGTTTATTTCTATATTAGAACAATTACAGATTTCACATCAAGACAACGGTATATTTGAGGTGAATATTGAAAACACTCATATTTTTCTTCAATTTTTGTTTTTTTGGATTAGAGAAATCCAAAAATAAACTTGAACTAAGTTTAGATAAATATACTGATGGTTTTTGACACTAACTTTGATGGAAGTATAAAAAAATCTAATCAATGATATAAGTCATCCTGCTACAAAATAATCTAGCGTTATTAATTATAAATAACTTCTACCTACTTCATTAATATTATTCAGATACCATAAACTGCTCTCTCAATTGATGAAGCTGATCGCGTACTGCAGCGGCTTTTTCAAACTCAAGATCTTGAGCAAATTTATACATTTGTTGTTCCAATTTCTTAATTTGTTGTTGGAATTCTTTGGCTGATTTAGGCTCATTGTAAAGTGCGGTCGGTTCAGCCGCCGTTTTTCCACGCTGTTTCGATTTCGCTTTTTGATTTGCACCTTGACCAATATCTAACAACTCGCCGACTTTTTTATTCAATGCCTGTGGAACAATACCGTGCTCTTCATTGTATTTCATTTGTTTTTCACGACGGCGATTCGTTTCGGTAATGGCTTTTTCCATAGATTTAGTCATACTATCAGCATACAAAATCGCTTTACCATTCAAGTTTCGAGCAGCACGACCGATGGTTTGGATTAAGGAGCGCTCAGAACGCAAGAAACCTTCTTTATCCGCATCTAAAATGGCAACAAGAGAAACTTCTGGAATATCCAGCCCCTCACGTAATAAGTTGATACCGACCAATACATCGAATTCCCCTAAACGTAAATCACGAATAATCTCTACACGCTCAACGGTATCAATATCAGAATGCAAATAACGTACTCTAATGCCATGTTCATCTAAGTAATCCGTTAAATCTTCCGCCATTTTCTTCGTTAGCGTCGTCACTAAAACACGCTCATTTTTGTCTGCTCTTTGACGCGCTTCAGACAGTAAATCATCCACTTGAATGGACACTGGACGAATTTCAATTTGTGGATCGAGCAAGCCCGTTGGACGTACCACCTGATCGACAATTTCACTGCCCGATTTTTCCAACTCATAAGGGCCTGGTGTCGCAGAAACGTAAATCGTCTGCGGCGCTAAACGCTCAAACTCTTCAAAGCGTAATGGACGGTTATCCAATGCTGAAGGCAAACGGAAACCATATTCCACCAAGGTTTCTTTACGTGAACGGTCACCACGATACATCCCGCCAATTTGCGGCACAGTCACGTGTGATTCATCAATAATCAAAATCGCATCAGACGGCATATAATCAAATAATGTCGGAGGCGGCTCACCCTCATTTCTGCCAGAAAGATAGCGTGAATAGTTTTCGATGCCTGAGCAATAGCCGAGCTCATTCATCATCTCAATGTCAAATTGCGTGCGTTGGGTAATACGCTGCTCTTCCAACAGCTTATGTTCTTTGATGAAATATTCACGGCGTTGCACAAGCTCTGCTTTGATTTTTTCAATAGCATCTAAAATACGCTCTCTTGGCGTCACATAGTGGGTTTTCGGATACACCGTAAAACGAGGAACAGCGCCAAAACTAGTGCCAGTTAAAGGATCAAATAAACTTAAACGTTCAATTTCATCATCAAATAATTCAATTCGTACCGCTCGATCGTCAGATTCTGCAGGGAAAATATCAATCACTTCGCCGCGCACCCGGAATGTACCACGCTGAAAAGCTTGATCGTTTCTTGTATATTGTAATTCCGCTAACTTCGCTAAAATCTGACGTTGATCGATAATGGCACCTTGCTGTAAATGCAACATCATCTGCAAATAGCTATCCGGATCACCCAAACCATAAATCGCGGATACAGACGCCACTACAATAGTATCTCGACGCTCTAAGAACGACTTCGTGGCAGAAAGACGCATCTGTTCAATCTGATCATTAATAGAAGCATCTTTCTCGATAAAGGTATCACTACTCGGTACATAAGCTTCTGGCTGATAATAATCATAGTATGAAACGAAATATTCCACCGCGTTTTCAGGAAAGAACGCCTTCATTTCCGCATAAAGCTGAGCGGCAAGGGTTTTATTTGGGGCAAGTAACATCGCCGGACGGTTTAATGTCGCAATAACATTCGCAATCGTAAAGGTTTTTCCTGACCCCGTTACCCCGAGAAGTGTTTGATGGGCCAAACCATCCTCTAAATTTTCGACTAATTTTTCGATTGCTTGGGGCTGATCGCCAGAAGGTTTAAAATCGGAATGAAGGATAAAAGGCTTAGTATTAATTTTCTCTGCCATAAGTTCGGTCAATTTTTTAGGTATTTTAGAAATGGAGCTATTTTAGCACATTTATTGCTCCAAATTGAGTGATAAAAATCCAAGTTTTACACATACTTAGGCGTGTCAAGTCTGAAACACTTCAAAATTGAAAAATATTTTATTTTTTTTGCTGGACTTTATGCAACATATTGATATTTAAAAAGAATATTCACTTATGGCTAATAGATGAACAATTTAAGGAAAAGCCAGTCTGCACCAGTGGTTGACCATTTTAAACAAAAACAATCCACAAAGTTATCCACAGGCTTTGTGGATAGAAAAAAGTGCAAAATTTTTATGATTTTTTTCATTTTTGGTCTTGACAAGAAGTGGTCCGATCATTAAAATGCGCGCCTATTCTTTGTGATACCAAATTTATTCCTCCTTAGTTCAGTCGGTAGAACGGTGGACTGTTAATCCATATGTCGCAGGTTCGAGTCCCGCAGGAGGAGCCAAATTTCTCTTTTGGTTTAGCTTTCGTTTGTCTCCTTTTACGAATCCTAAATTAGTAGCCAAAAGAATTTAAGCCCATCGTGTTGATGGGCTTTATTTTTATCTAATCTATACTGATTTAATGAATTATCAGGCTAATTTAATGCTGAACGATCATCGATTAAATTATCGCATTCCCAGCCGATATAATCGCCAGAAAACTCCATGGCTAGCTTTTCAAAGCGCTCTACCCACTCGAAGATCTCATTACTGTCTAATGAAAGCTCTTGCTCCAATTTCACCATAAAATAAGGCTCTTCATCTTCTTCTGTTTGGATGGCTTGGCTAGAATATTTCAACGTATTAAAAGACACTTGTCCGAGCGTTAATTCATCCATAAAGGGAAACATTTTCTCTTCTTCATCAAAATGGAAAGTATGCTCAATTAAATAAGTGTCGCTTAAATTACGCCCTTTGCTATTCAGCATACTCAAAATCTCTTCTGTCGCATTTAATTTCATTTCTAATGGTGAAGCCAACAAGAAATCGAAATAGGTATCCCAATTTGGATCATTCTGTACGTTGATTTCTGAGACAAAATCGAGTTGTTGAAGGGTTTCTTTAAGCAAAGCATCATGTTCACAATAGAAATGCATTTTTGCCTGATGATTGCAAATAAAGTGCCCAGCAAAAAAAACATTTGGAAGTGCGGTCAATTGTGCAAGGATTTTAAAAAGACGATTAATTAATTTTTCATATTCATCTTCATTCGGCAAACCATCCTCATCTCCCTGATAAGGCACGGTAAATTGCACAACTTTACTAAGATGCTTACCATGATAAACATCTAAATCTTCAATATTTGCGGTAAACACGGCAGGCATGCCATTCACTTGTGAACGGTAATTCTGCCAATTTGCCATATCCATGTTGCTTTCCTATTTAAATTCTGCCCAGATTGGTGCGTGATCTGACGGTTTTTCCATTGCACGAATATCTAATGCAATGCCAACATCAACGCAACGCTCTGCTAATTGACGATTCACTAAAATATGATCGATACGTAATCCACGGTTATCATCGAAAACCTTTTGAGCGATAATCAAACCACGAGAACTTGTCATTGACTGTTGGGTTTAATTTACGGAACGTATCTTCCAATCCATAATCGTATAAGCGTTGATACCATTCACGCTCTTCGGGTAAGAATGAGCATTTGCCAGTACGCAACCAACGCTTGCGGTTTTCATCGCCAATGCCAATATCTAAATCGCTTGGACTGATATTCATATCGCCCATAATTAACACTGGATTGGCTTTATCGTGATCTTGTTCTAAATAGAGTTGAAGATCCGCATAAAATTTTTCTTTTGCCGGAAACTTGGTTTCATGTGCACGACTTTCGCCCTGTGGGAAATAGCCATTAATTACCGTTAACAAACCAAATGACGTTTCTAAATCCGCCATAATTATGCGTTTTTGCGCATCTTCATTATCAGTTGGAAAACCACGACGCACCGCTTTTGGTTCTTGTTTGGTTAACAGTGCTACACCGTAATGCCCTTTTTGCCCATGGTGAAAAACGTGATAGCCCAGATTGTCGGTAATTGCATAAGGAAAATCTTCATCCGCGACTTTAATTTCTTGTAAACCAATCACATCCGGTTGGTATTTTTCAATAATTGCTTCAAGTTGATGAGGACGGGCACGTAAACCATTAATATTAAAAGAGATAAATTTCATTTTTGTTCCTAATGTGAAAAATTGTGGCTATTATACAAAATAATTGAAATCTTAACCGCACTTTTTCCTCTTGTAACGGAAGAAGTTACGCCTATTAATGTAATTACTCTTCAGTTTTAATCAAATGAATTTTTGATCCTTCTTTCTAATTAAAAATTTTTTTCCTAAAAACTCACTTTATAAATAAAACTAAGTTGCTTATACTGGCCGCATTTTTTTATTACCTTACTCGGATCATTTTATGAATATTTATACTTACTTGTGTTTTTCTCACCACAATAGCTATTTTAATCAGTTTTATCACTCGTAAACTGAATGATAAGATCCAATATACGATCGCTATCACAGCCACTTCCATGGCGGGCTCACTGTTTCTAGTTTTGCTGGGTTATTTCAACTGGTTTAATTTAGATGATATTGCAACACGTGTTATTGAGCGTATCGATTTTAAAGATTTCTTATTAAATGGAATTTTTAGGTTTTTTTGCTCTTTGCTGGAGCCTTGGGCATTAAACTCCCTGTATTGAACAATCAAAAATGGGAAATTACCACTTTCGCCCTGTTCTCAACGCTCGCCTCAACCTTTTTTATTGGTTTTCTACTTTATGGTATTGCCTTACTTTTCGGCTGGAATATTGATTTAATTTACTGCATCTTATTTGGTGCACTGATATCTCCTGATGACCCTATTGCCGTACTTGCCATTATCAAAAACTTAAAAGCCCCAAAACGCTTATCCATGCAGGTGGAAGGCGAATCACTTTTTAATGATGGGATTGGCTTGGTAATTTTTACCACGGTTTTTGCCGTCGCATTTGGCGGTCATGAACCGACAGCAAGCGGTATTCTCCATTTATTTTTTAAAGAAGCTTTAGGCGGGATTGCATTTGGATTGGTTTTAGGTCTATTCGCCCATTATTTGATTTCAGCTACAGATGATGGTTCGCTAGAAATTCTCTTAACCTTAATCGTACCAACCGCGGGCTTTATGCTTGCTAATCTCTTGCACGTCTCAGGTGCATTAGCTATGGTTGTTGCAGGGATTTTAATCGGGAACTGGACAAGATACACTGGATTTTCTCGACAAAGCCAACGCTATTTAGATCACTTTTGGGAAATGATTGATCACTTTCTCAACTCCTTACTCTTCATATTGATAGGCTTAGCGATTTTATTGATTCATGTGTCTTGGCAAGGTTTAATCTTAATTTTCCTCGCTATTCCGGTTTGCTTAATCTGTCGCTATGCAAGTGTTTGGTTACCATTCCAAGTCATGAAACGCTACCGTAAATACAACCCTTACACCATGAAAGTACTCACTTGGGGCGCATTACGAGGTGGATTAGCGCTCGCTATGGCGCTTTCTATTCCAAGTGGCCAATTTTATATTGAAGGATTAGAAATGGATGTTCGTGATCTTATCTAGGTATGACATATGCGGTAGTGGCATTCTCAATTCTCGTACAAGGCATGACAATTGAGACCTTAATTCGTAAATCAAAAGAAGCTACTATGCGTGAACGTGGCTATACGGGTATCGGATTAGCGAAATAATCAATCACGTTTATTTCTTTGGCTCAGCATTTGCTGAGCCAAATTTTTGGATCTGAGATTGAACGCTCTCACGATGCCACCACTCTCCTTCTTTCGGAGGGGTAAACACATCAAATGCTTTACCTTTAAATTCAAATTGCAATCTTGCGGCGTGTAAATAAGTGCGGTCAATATTTTCAGTGTTTTTACCATAAAGCGCATCACCTAAAATGGGACTAGCTAAGCTTTTCATCGCTACACGCAATTGATGAGTTTTGCCTGTTTGTGGCTTTAAGGTAAATAATCGTAAATTAGGCTCACAACTTACACTTTTAAAACGCGTAATCGCGGGATTTTCTTTAGATTGGCAGAGTTTCCAGGCTCCGTTTCTGGCTTTTTGCATATCCCCGACAATCAATCCTTGTTTCTTTTTAGGTTTCTGATTGCTAAGGGCGAGATAAGTTTTTTGAATATGGTGTTCAGCAAAAAGTCGGAAAAATTCAGCCGCACTTTCGGCGTTCAATGCTAAAATGAGCAAACCTGATGTCACTTTATCTAACCGATGTACAAGCCAAACTTGCGGCACGCCAAGCTGCTCAGCAAGCAAAGTGGTTAAACCAATTTCGCTTTGATCTTTATGCACACTCAGCCCACAAGGCTTGTAAATAATGATAAAATCATCGGTCTGATAAACAATGTCTAATTTCATAAGTACGGTTAAAAATTAATGAATTTTGAACATATTATACTGGTTTATATTATTCCCGTGTTAATTTGGGTGGCGGTTATTTCTGTCACCTTGCGTTTGCTCGTCAAAAAACAAGCGGTTTCTGCTACGTTGTCATGGCTGATGATTATCTACCTTGTGCCACTGATTGGCGTCATTGCTTATTTAATTTTTGGTGAAGTGAAACTCGGTACGCGCCGAGCCAAAGCCTTTCAATTGTTAAAACCTAAATATACCCAATGGCTTCAGCAACTGTCAGAACAAAAAGATCTGGTCACTCATTCCCAGGATCCTCGTTATCGTGCTTTATTTAAACTAGTCCACCACCGCTTAGGTATTCCGAACATTCGAGGTAATGAATTACATATTCTCGATACGCCAGAAAGCATCATTCGAAGTATCATTCGTGATATTCAACAAGCTCGACATTCCATTAATATGGTGTTTTATATTTGGAGTAATGATGGATTAATTAATGAGGTTAAACAAGCGTTAGAAGAGGCAGTGCAACGTGGCGTAAAAGTTTGTCTTTTACTGGATTCCGTTGGTAGTAAAGGCTTTTTTTAAAAGTGCTATTTGTAAAGAAATGCGAGCGAAAGGCATTGAGATTACAGAAGCGCTACATGTAAATTTATTCCGGATGTTCTTCAACCGAATTGATTTACGCCAACACCGTAAAATTATCGTCATTGATAATCAAATTTCCTACACAGGTAGTATGAATATGGTGGACCCCAATTTCTTCAAACAAGAAAGTAATGTGGGCAATTGGGTAGATGTAATGGTGCGAATTAACGGCCCCGTCTCACCGATTTTAAACAGCTTACACGCTTGGGATTGGGAAATTGAAACTACGGAAGAATTACCGCTTTATTACCAAATTGTCCAATTGTGGAAATTGACGACAATGATACCCACTCTGTGCAAGTCATTGCGAGTGGTCCTGCGTTCCCTGATGATTTAATTGCACAATCCCTTGCTACCGCGATTTATGCAGCGAGAGAAAGCATTGTGATTACCTCACCTTATTTTGTGCCAAGTCATAATATCGCTGAGGCATTACGTATTGCCGCATTCCGTGGTGTCGATATCACCCTTATTTTACCGAAACAAAATGATTCCTTAATGGTTCGCTGGGCAAGCCGTACCTTTTTTGATGATTTACTCGAAGCGGGAGTAAAAATTTATGATTTTGAAGCGGGGCTTCTGCATACAAAAAGTATACTGATTGATAATAAACTTGCACTTGTTGGTACAGTAAATATGGATTTGCGTAGTTTCTTGCTTAATTTTGAAATCACTATTGCTGTCGAAGATCGTAATTTTGCTAATGAAGTTGCAACACTCCACGAAAATTATTTAGCGAATTCATCTGAACTCAATATGCAAGAATGGCTCAATCGACCTTTCTATCATCGAATTATCGAACGGTTATTTTTCTTGTTTAGTCCATTATTATAATGCTAATCATGGATACAAAAAGGGCGTACCACATAGTATGCCCTTTCCATTTCACTCATCGATTAACGTTTTTTCACGATAAACACTAAAGCAACTAATACGGCTGCGGTTGTAACGAATCCCGCTAAACCTGATTTAGTAAAGCCTACCACAATGTAACCCGCTGAAGTTGCTGTCGCAACTGTTGCTGCATAAGGCAATTGTGTGGTGACGTGATCCATGTGGTTACATTTTGCGCCAGTTGATGACAAAATTGTTGTATCAGAAACAGGTGAACAGTGGTCTCCACATACTGCACCAGCCATTACAGCTGAAAGACAAGGGAGTAATAACTCTGGTGCTGAATTAGTCGCCATTGCTGCTGCGATTGGCAACATGATCCCGAATGTTCCCCAACTTGTCCCTGTTGAGAACGCCATTGCCGCACCAAGTATAAATAAAAGAACAGGTAAAAACTCAACAGGAATATTGCCACTCACTAAAGAGGATAAATATTTACCCGTTTGTGCATCACCTACTACTTTATTAATTGTCCAAGCAAAGAATAAAATGGCAATTGCACCTAACATGGACTTAATACCAGCAATCCATGCATTCCTGTATTCAGGTAAAGAAACTTGGCGATCGAGAATAATCAATAATGTCGATGTTGCAACTGCACTTAGTCCACCCACTACAAGTGAAATTCCTACAGTCGTATTTTCAAATGCACCTAGGATGCTAAATGGTTTTCCATCTGCTGCTAAAGCTTCGCTCCCCGTGTGAATCATCATAGACACAGTCACCACAATTAAAACCACAATTGGTAAAATCAAATTACGAACTTTTCCTTTTGCCCCTTCAATTGTTTCTTCTTCATAGCCACTTTCCATGGCTAATTTTTCATGAGTTGCCATTGAAGCAATATCAAATGAGAAATAGGCAACAAAGAACACCATTAATAATGAGAAGATTGCATAGTAGTTCATCGAACTCATGGCGACGAATGCACCCATTGGCGTGTAAGATGTAATGGAGTAAGTCGCCAATAAACCAGCTACGAGAGTAATAATATATGCTCCCCAGCTTGACACTGGCATCATGACACACATTGGTGCAGCAGTAGAGTCAAGGATATACGCTAATTTAGCACGAGAAACGTTAAAACGATCAGTGACTGGTCGTGCAATTGCACCCACTGCAAGACTGTGGAAGTAATCATCAATAAAGGTTACAAACACTAAAGATGCAGCTAATAATTTTGCACCACGACGATCTTTAATTTTGCTTTGCGCCCATTCAGCAAAAGCACGGTTACTACCGGAAACAGTTAAAAGCGAAGTTAATACCCCAAGTAATACTAAGAAGAACACGATATTCATATTTGAATTCATGCCTTCCTCGCTACTATAAACGAGAGCAACAACATTATCTTTTAAATAAATAAGCGCATTCAATGGGTTGAAATTAACCAACATTAACGCACCAACAATAATCCCTGCACTTAGGGACACCAAAACCCGACGTGTTGCAATCGCTAAAATGATCGCGAGTAATGCGGGTATAATTGAATAAGCAGATGAAGAATAATCGACAAGTTCCATTAAGTTATACCTTATAAAATAATGGAGACAACGGCAAGAAAAGATACAAGCATGACCTGACCGAACCGTAGCGCTCCATAGTTAATAAAAAAACTATGACAGTCACGTTCCTTTCGAAGACGTAACCAACCGAATAAAACGACTCTTATTCGATTTCGGCAATCATTCCTTTCTTTTCCCTTCAACGCTATCCACTCCAGGAAAATACTCATAATGACCGCACCTCTACTGTTGTATAGGATAGTGATAGACTACCTCAAAATGAAATAAATTACCAATAAAATCTGCATTTTTACTTTCCCTACCTATTCTCTATTTTAGAGTATCTAAGTGAAAGTTATTAAGACTTTTGTTAAGTTGTATTTATAAGTAAACGATTTGCAACACCTGCCTAAAACACAATCCTCCATAAAGTGAAAAATATGATGACATCCGACCAATTAGTTCCCGTATTTAGGCTAATTCATATTTACCAAATATATTATTTTCGCTATTATATATATCTAGAAAATAATTAAGCATTCACACATATAAAGGGGTAATAATGAACGAATTAACAAAAGGTTTAACGAACCTTCGTAGTTTACGTGCTGCTGTACGCGATTTAACATTAGAGCAAGCCGAAAGCTCACTTTTAAAATTACAAGCTGCCGTTGAAGAAAAACGCGCTCAAGCGGCTGAAATTGAACAAGCTGAACAAGAACGTCGTGCTCGTATTGCCAAATATAAAGAATTAATTAAACAAGAAGGTATCACTGCGGAAGAATTAACTGCAATTATTGGTATTGCCCCTTCTTCAATTCGTAAAAAACGTGAACCTCGTCCAGCAAAATACAAATATACTGATGAAACTGGTCAAGAAAGAACATGGACTGGCCAAGGCCGTACACCTCGTGTGATTCAAAAGGCCTTAGATAAAGGTGCCTCTTTAGCTTCTTTCGAAATCTAATATCATTATCAACGATGCAGAACCCATTTTTATGGGTTCTCTTTTTTTATTTACCTTGCAAAATATTCATTATGTTAGAAAAGAAAATATTACTGACCGACTGTCCTGATGACAAAGGCTTAATCGCCAAAATCACCAATATTTGTTACAAACATCAATTAAATATCCTTCACAATAATGAGTTTGTTGATTTTGAAACAAAGCATTTCTTTATGCGTACAGAATTAGAAGGGATTTTTAATGAAGAAACCCTGCTAGCTGATTTAGATTATAGTTTGCCGAAAGGGACAAACTGTCGCCTAATCAGTGTAAAACGTAAACGTATCGTAATTTTAGTGACCAAAGAAGCGCACTGCATAGGTGATATTTTAATGAAAAATTACTACGGTGCGTTAGACGTAGAAATTGCGGCAGTAATTGGCAATCACGATAATTTACGCGAATTAGTTGAACGCTTTGATATTCCATTCCATTGTGTCAGCCATGAAGGTCTCACTCGTGTAGAACACGATAAATTGCTCGCTGAAAAAATTGATGAATATGCGCCTGATTACATTGTATTAGCAAAATATATGCGTGTATTAAATCCGGAATTCGTGGCGCGTTATCCAAATCGTGTGATTAATATTCACCATTCATTCTTACCCGCATTTATTGGGGCAAAACCTTATCAACAAGCCTATGAGCGCGGCGTAAAAATCATCGGTGCAACGGCTCACTTTATTAATAATGAATTGGATCAAGGTCCGATCATTATGCAAAATGTGATTAATGTGGATCACACCTACTCTGCCGATGCCATGATGCGTGCAGGCCGTGATGTGGAAAAAACAGTATTAAGCCGTGCGCTTGATCTTGCCTTACATGATCGTATTTTTGTGTATAAAAATAAAACGGTGGTCTTGTAATGAAAGCAATCACTTTAGAGCCAATTTCTCGCATTGAAGGTGAGATCAACTTACCTGGCTCGAAAAGTTTATCAAACCGTGCATTATTATTAGCTGCATTAGCTAAAGGCACCACAACGGTCACTAACTTGTTAGACAGTGATGACATTCGTCATATGCTAAACGCCCTTAAAGCTTTAGGTGTAAATTACCAGCTTTCTGAAGACAAAACTTGCTGTGAAGTTGAAGGCTTAGGTGGCGCATTTCAGGTTGAAAATGGCTTATCACTGTTTCTCGGTAATGCTGGCACAGCCATGCGATCCTTTAACGGCTGCGCTTTGTTTAAAAAGGCAAAACTGAAGGCGAGGTCATTTTGACCGGTGAGCCTCGTATGAAAGAACGCCCAATCAAACATTTGGTTGATGCACTTCTTCAAGCGGGGGCTAATGTTCGTTATTTAGAAAATGACGGCTACCCACCACTTGCGATTCGCAATCAAGGGATTAAAGGTGGCATGGTTAAAATTGACGGTTCGATTTCTTCTCAATTTTTGACCGCACTTTTAATGGCTGCGCCTCTTGCTGAAGGCGATTTAGATATCCATATTGTGGGTGATTTAGTTTCAAAACCTTATATTGATATCACCCTCGCGATGATGAAAGATTTTGGTGTTTCGGTTGAAAATCAACATTATCAAGTGTTTAAGGTGAAAGGTAACCAATCCTATGTCTCACCTGGCAAATATATGGTGGAAGGTGATGCTTCATCTGCCTCTTATTTCCTTGCCGCCGCCGCGATTAAAGGCAATGTAAAAGTGACAGGAATTGGTAAGCATTCCATTCAAGGCGACCGCCTATTTGCCGATGTACTAGAAAAAATGGGAGCCAAAATCACTTGGGGTGAAGATTTTATTCAAGCAGAACAAGCTGAACTCCATGGCATTGATATGGATATGAACCATATTCCTGATGCAGCCATGACGATTGCCACAACCGCCTTATTTGCTAAGGGTGAAACCGTTATTCGCAATATTTATAACTGGCGAGTGAAAGAAACTGATCGCCTTGCTGCAATGGCTGCTGAGTTACGAAAAGTCGGTGCGGAAGTTGAAGAAGGTGAAGATTTTATTCGCATTCAACCGCTTGCCCTTTCTCAATTTAAACATACCGAAATTGAGACCTATAACGATCACCGTATGGCAATGTGCTTTGCGTTGATTGCATTATCGGATACACCCGTCACGATTTTAGATCCGAAATGTACGGCTAAAACGTTCCCAACATTCTTCGATGAATTTGAGAAGTTAAGCATTCGAAACTAATTGCTAAAATAACAAAAGGCGAACCTATTGAAGTTCGCCTTTTTCTTTCTCAAAAACGCCGTCAAAAATGACCGCACTTTTCACTACTCTGCTGAATTTGGAATTTTATGACGAACCATCCAATAAATAACTAAAGCTAATACACTACAAGCCAAAATGACCAAAGCCGTTGAATAAAAAATATTGCCTATCCCGACTAATGGTGAAACCACGCCACCTAAAAAGAATGGAGCAAAGCCTAATAAAGCTGATGCACTGCCTGCATATTGACGTTCACTTTCCATCGCTAAAGAAGAAATAGCCGGGAAAGTAATGCCCATTAATAACAACATCGCAAAGAAACCAATTTCAACAAACAACCAGTATGGCTGAATAATTAATACGGCAATGGTATAAAGTGCAGCCACCACAAAAGCCAATACGCCAATCGCTAAAGCCTTACGATTTGGTAATTTACCACCAACATTTGCCCCTATGACTAACGCCGCGCCATTCGCACCAAAACATAAGCTAAAGACAAATGCACTCAACCCATAAAAACTTTGGAAAATAAATGGCGAAGCCGCAATATAGGCAAACATGGAACCGAGCAAGAAACTTTGAATTCCTACATAGCTCATAAATAAGCGATTTTTGATAATCACACTAAACGTCAAAAAGGTGGAGAATATTGAACCTTGTAAGCGATTTTCGACATTCAAACTTTCTTTTAAACGGAAACAGAAAAACAAAACAATCACACCAATCAATGCAAGGAAAATAAATATGCCTTTCCAACTGATGTATTCCAACAATAAACTACCGAGAATTGGCGAAATAATTGGGGCGAGCCCATTAATTGTCATTAATAAACCAAAGAAACGAGTCATTTCACGGCCTCGATACAGATCCGTTGCGATCGCACGAGAAATAACCACACTTCCTGCTGAAGAAAGCCCTTGAATCACACGCAAGACAATCATCGCTTCAATATTTGGTGCATAAACGATTAAGATCGTGCTGATAATATAAATTACCAATGAAATAATAAGCGGAATTTTTTTCGCCCAAATTTGTCACTGAGAGGACCAAGAAGTAACTGCCCCACCGCTAGACCAATCATGGCAGTGGTGAGCGTAAGTTGTGTCATTGAAGCACTTGCTTCAAAAAAGGTAGCAAGTTGTGGCAAAGAAGGTAAATAAAGATCCACCACAAACGGACCAAAGGCTGAAAGGACACCGAGTAATAACACAAGAAAAAGTTTTGAATTTGCTTTCGTCATGAGAATCCTCAAGAAAAATAAAAATCGAAATAAAAATGAAAAGGCTGATTTTAAATTATATTCGTACAATTAATAAACAAAAAAGCACCGAGTATTCGGTGCTTCTGCTCATTACTTCTGAATGGAAGATAAAAATTCTTTGCGAGTTTCGCGATCTTCTAAAAAGACCCCGCCATAGGCTGATGTCACGGTATAACTATGGGTATCTTTACCCCGCGAGCTTTCACACAGAAATGTGTCGCTTTCACATAAACTGCTACATCATCCGTTTCTAAAATGGTTTGAAATGCCGTTAAAAGCTGTTCGGTTAAACGCTCTTGCACTTGTGGACGTTGTGCAAAAAACGCCACAATGCGATTGATTTTAGACAAGCCAATCACCCAATCTTTCGGGTAATATGCGACGGCGACATTACCATCAATCGTCACAAAATGATGTTCGCAAGTACTGGTCAAGGTGATGTCATTCACCTGCACCATTTCGCTCACTTTCATTTGGTTTTTGATTTTCGTCATTTTCGGGAAATTGGCGTAGTCCATTCCACTGAAAATTTCATCAATAAACATTTTGGCTAAGCGATTTGGTGTTTCTTCTAGGCTATCATCACGCAGATCTAACCCAATCAATTTCATCACTTCACGCATATGCGAAGCAATCGCCGCACGGCGCTCATCTTTACATTGAGTCGGATCAATCATTGGTGTTTCGATGCCTTTGGCTACCAAGGCGCGGCGGACACTTTCCGCATCAGGTGAAATAGCGTTCATTCACTTTCCATTTATAAAAAAATAATGCGTCATTTTAGCAAAAGATGAATTATTCGTAAAATGCGAAAAATCACCCTAATTTATTAATTTCCTTCATATTGTATTTCGGGCTACAATATATCCACTTTTATTTCGCTCAACCCAAAGGATTGATTATGTTGCCACTTGAAGATGCCTTGGCGCAAATGCTCAACCAACTTCCCTTCCCAACAAAAACTGAAACACTACCTTTAACTGAAGCTGCAGATCGTGTCTGTGCGGAAGATGTGATTTCTCCGATTAACGTGCCTTCTTTTGATAACTCCGCGATGGATGGCTATGCAGTTCGTTTAGCCGATTTACAGCAATCCATGACGCTTTCTGTCGCAGGAAAATCCTTTGCGGGTAATCCGTTTCAAGGGGAATGGATAGCACAAAGTGCGGTCAGAATTATGACGGGTGCGATGATTCCTGAAGGTGCTGATGCGGTGGTTATGCAAGAAGATGTCACCGTTAATGAAGATGGAACTGTGACTTTTTCCGCATTACCAAAAGCCAATCAAAATATCCGTCGTATTGGTGAGGATGTGAAAAAAGGTGATGTGGTATTACATCAAGGGGATGAGTTAAATGCCGTTTCTTTGCCTTTACTTGCATCATTAGGCATTGCTGAAGTCAAAGCATATCCACGCTTAAAAGTGGCTGTGCTTTCAACGGGTGATGAATTAGTGCCTGTTGGCAAACCATTGGAAGCGGGACAAATCTACGATACCAACCGTTTCACCGTGAAATTAATGCTAGAAAAATTAAGTTGTGACGTGCTCGACTTCGGTATTCTGCCAGATAACCAGGCAGAATTTGAAGCGGCTTTTGTGCAAGCACAAGCTCAGGCCGATCTTGTGATCACAAGCGGTGGCGTTTCGGTGGGTGAAGCAGACTTCACGAAAACCGTATTAGAAAAAGTGGGCCAAGTGAATTTCTGGAAAATAGCAATGAAACCCGGCAAACCATTTGCTTTCGGTAAATTAGAAAATGCTTGGTTCTGTGGTTTACCTGGCAATCCGGTTTCTGCATTAGTAACATTCTATCAATTAGTTCAACCGGCTATTGCCAAATTAAGCGGTAAAAAACACCCGAAAAAACAACCGCACTTTCAAGCGATTGCTCAAACCAATTTGAAAAAAGCGCCAGGGCGTTTAGATTTCCAACGTGGTTTCTATCAAATTAATGAAAATGGTCAACTTGAAGTGCAACCAGTGGGTTTCCAAGGCTCGCATTTATTCAGTTCATTTGTGAAAAGTAACTGCTTTATTCGTCTTGAAAAAGATCGTGGTAATGTCGCTGCGGGCGGAATCGTCACCATTGAACCGTTTAATCACCTATTGGGGCAATAATGGCAGAATTAAGCTACGAAGAAGAATTGCGCTATAACCGCCAAATCATCTTAAAAGCAGTTGATTTTGACGGGCAAGAAAAGCTGAAAGACAGCAGAATGTTAATTGTCGGTTTGGGCGGTTTAGGCTGTGCGGCAAGTCAATATCTTGCTGCCACTGGCGTGGGGCATTTAACCTTGTTGGATTTTGACACCGTATCGCTTTCCAATTTGCAACGTCAGGTGTTGCATACTGATAGCCGATTAAATATGCCTAAAGTGGAATCAGCAAAAATCGCGTTACAACAGATTAATCCACACGTAGAAATTAAAACCATCAATGCGCAACTTTCTGAAGAAAAACTCGCGGAAATCATACCACACTTTGATGTGATATTAGATTGTACCGATAACGTGGATATTCGTAATGCGCTCGATCGTGGTTGTGAGAAAGCGAAGATCCCGCTAATTTCTGGTGCTGCGATCCGTTTAGAAGGACAAGTATCCGTCTTTACTTACGAACCCAATACCCCAACCTATCGCCAACTTAGCCAGCTCTTTGGGCAAAATGTTTTAAGTTGTGTAGAAGCTGGCGTACTGGCACCAATTGTGGGTATTGTTGGCTCTATTCAAGCCTTAGAAGCCATCAAAGTGCGGTTAAAAATCGGTTCAAATTTATGTGGACGTTTGTTGTTAATCGATGGATTAACCATGCGTATCCGAGAAATGAAATTACCCGTCTAATAGTTGGACAGACATCAAGTCTGTCCTTCTCTCAAATTACCCACAAATAATTACCCCTCCCCTCGTGCATTAACAAAAAACAAATGCTATTATCTTGCTCGACAATTCATTTGTCTTATATCGCAAGTTTTGTGTATAGGAAAATGGCAGACACTTCAAAATATCTTCATTTTATACCTCACTTGCAAATCATCATTTCATTTTAAGGATTTACTCACTCATGAAAGAGATTTTGCAGCAATTTAAACAAAATTATCTGATCAAATACTGGAATCCTGTCGCGGCAGTTATTGCTGCAGGGCTCATTTCAGCTTATTACTTTGGGGTAACTGGCACTTATTGGGCAGTTACCGGGGAATTTACCCGTTGGGGTGGCCATGCTTTGCAAGCGCTAGGCGTCGATGTATCCGACTGGAGCTATTATAAAATTATCGGTATGCAAGGCACGATCTTCACCCGTATTGATGGCGTGATGATCTTAGGTATGTTCGCGGGTTGTATTTCTGCTGCACTTTGGGCAAACAACGTAAAATGGCGTAATCAACCGCACAAACGTCGTATTGTTCAAGCCCTCATTGGTGGCGCATTAGCCGGCTTTGGTGCTCGTTTAGCAATGGGCTGCAACCTTGCCTCTCTCTTCACGGGTATTCCACAATTTTCTGTTCATGCTTGGTTTTTCACTATTGCCACTGCCGTAGGTACTTATGCCGGGGTAAAAGTGACCTTACTACCGATGTTTCGCGTGAAATTAGAATTGAAAAAAGGCGCAGCAAAATTACAAGAAACGGATCCGAAACAAGCTAATCGTCGTTTCTGGATTGGTATGATAGTCTTTTTTGCTTACCTGATTACTTCACTTTATGTAATGACAAACTCCGTCAAACTGGGTTTTGCAATGCTTTGTGGGTTAGCATTTGGCTTATTAATTGAACGTGCTCAAATCTGCTTTACATCGGCTTTTCGTGATTTATGGGTAACGGGCCGTGCTTATATGGCAAAAGCCATCATCTTCGGTATTATCGTGGGTACGCTTGGCGTATTCAGCTACATTCAATTAGGCGTACCAGCCAAAATCATGTGGGCGGGTCCAAATGCCATTATCGGTGGTTTATTATTTGGCTTCGGTATTGTATTAGCAGGCGGATGTGAAACCGGTTGGATGTATCGCTCAATGGAAGGTCAAGTTCACTTTATGTGGGTGGGTGTGGGCAATGTTGTTGGTTCAACCTATTTAGCCTACGCATGGGACGATCTCGCCCCTGTCCTTGCGTTAGATTACGAAAAACTTAACTTATTGAAATCCTTTGGCCCAGTTGGCGGTTTATTAGTAAATTACGGCTTGCTTATTCTCTGCTTAATCGCTGTTGTTTGGTGGGAACACCACTTCTTGAAAAAAGCCAAAGCAAAAATCGCTGCAGCAAATCCACAAGCTTGTGGTTGCTAATTAAATATTAACGAATTCATTCAAAAAAAGAGGACATTATTATGGCATTTACCGTTGTTCAAAAATTAGATAAAGATCCAAAAGACATCACCCCAGATTACACGTTAGATACATTAGGTGAACCTTGCCCGTATCCAGCGATCGTGATGCTCGAAACCATGCCGCAATTGCAAAAAGGCGAAATTTTAGAGCTATTAAGTGACTGTGCTCAATCTATCAACAACATTCCTGTTGATACTAAAAACCACGGTTACACACTATTAAGCGTAGAACAAGATGGCACTAAATTACGCTATTTGATTCAACGTTAATGTAAAAAGTGCGGTCAATTTTGACCGCACTTTTGTATTTTTTAGCAAGACATATCTAATAAAAAACAACCCCATTTTTACTGTCATCTCTTACATTGAAGCCTATTCATAATACTCATATTGATAAGTCTTTTTGCTTTTCCATACACCATCTTTGTTATAGATTATCTCTTCAATAACATTGCAATGTTTATCAAATTGATATGATACGGTTATCCAGTTGATGCGTTTTCCAACGCCAAAAATTTCACTTTTTAGTAAGCGATGATTTTTATCAAAATAATTTTTCACACTATTGATAAAAACGTTTAAAGATTCGGTAAATGAACCATCATTTTCGTAATGATAAGTATCGCAATCTCTTTCTACATTATCTTCAATACGACATATTTTGCTCAGTTTACCATTCTCATAGTCGTATTTTTTTATATCGGATGTTGTTTTATTCTCTACATCATACTCTTGAGTTTTGAGCAAAGTACCCGCTTTATCATAAAAATGTTCTTTATATGATGATGAAAAATCTGGTGTGTCCTTATATTCTACAAACTGCATGACACCACTACCATCTGGATTATCTACATAACGATAAAATGCACTAAATGTTTTCAGCTCAGGATTAGTTTCAGTTACATTGTCATCTTGAATTTCTAATAATCGATTCTGATCATCATACTTATAGTGACGAATTGTGATCTTTTCCTTATCAAAAAGAACGCCCTGTTCCTTTTCTTTTATCAAAAAGCCTTGTTCGTTATAAAAGCTATCTAGATAACTTACTGTCCCATTATCGGGCAAGGCTGAATTACCTTCTACCTTAGATTTAATCGACTTAACTTTTCCTTGCAAATGATGTTTTGTCCAGTCATTCTCAATTGGAAATAATGCGAAAGCAGAAGTTGAAAAAGAAAAAAGCAATAAGAAAAATAAGGATTTATTCATAAAATTCTCTTTAAAAAAATTAAATATTGAATTATTCTAAATAATTACAAGAAAAATTCAATCGATAAAAAACCGCACTTTAATCTCTCAAAGTGCGGTCAATTTTACTTTAGTTTTTTGCTTATTTGTTTAATGCTGTAAGAATGTCATCAACACGTTCTTTTGCATCACCAAAGAGCATTTGAGTGTTTTCTTTGAAGAATAATGGGTTTTGAACGCCTGCGTAACCTACCGCCATAGAGCGTTTGAATACGATAACGTTTGTGCTTTCCATACTTCTAACACTGGCATACCTGCGATTGGGCTGTTTGGATCTTCCATTGCCGCTGGGTTTACGGTGTCGTTTGCACCGATAACCAATACCACATCGGTATCCGCGAAATCATCATTGATTTCATCCATTTCAAGCACGATGTCATAAGGCACTTTTGCTTCCGCTAAAAGTACATTCATATGACCTGGTAAACGACCTGCAACAGGGTGAATACCAAAACGCACGTTAATGCCACGTTCACGCAATTTCGCCGTAATTTCTGCGACTGGATATTGCGCTTGTGCTACCGCCATACCGTATCCTGGCGTGATGATCACAGAGCTTGCATTTTTAAGTAATTCAGCCACTTCTTCTGCGGTTGTTTCACGGTGTTCACCTTGTTCTTCATCAGAAGACACTTGAACATCATTACCAAAACCACCTGCGATAACGCTGATAAATGAGCGGTTCATCGCTTTACACATAATGTAAGAAAGAATCGCACCAGAAGAACCCACTAATGCACCAGTGACGATAAGCAAGTCATTACTTAGCATGAAACCTGCTGCAGCCGCTGCCCAACCAGAGTATGAGTTAAGCATTGAAACCACAACCGGCATATCCGCACCACCGATAGATGCCACTAAGTGCCAGCCGAATGCAAGTGCAATCGCAGTCATGAGTAACACTGGGAAGATATTATCTGGGTTGTTTAAGAAAGCGACCATCAATAAAGCAGAAACTACTAACGCCGCTAAATTTAATTTATGGCGATGTGGCAACATTAATGCTTTTGAATTGATTTTGCCGCTTAATTTACCGAATGCTACGATAGAACCCGTGAATGTTACCGCACCGATGAAGATCCCTAAGAATACTTCAACATTATGGATATTCATTAACACAGGATCAGTTTCGTGTGTTAAGCCGTAGCTGTTAAAGCCTACGAGCACAGCGGCTAAACCTACAAAGCTATGAAGGATCGCAACGAGTTCGGGCATTTCAGTCATTTCAACTTTTAATGCACGTTGAACACCAATCACGCCACCGATGATCATCGCAATGATGATCCATAATGTACCTTCAGATTGCGGGCCGAAAATGGTTGCAATAAGGGCAATTGTCATACCGACAATACCATACCAACAACCAGCTTTTGCCGTTTCATGTTTAGAAAGACCGGCTAAGCTCATAATGAAAAGTAATGCAGCGATAATATAGGCTGCTTGTACTAAACCTTCAGACATCGTCTTCTCCTTAACCTTTTCTAAACATCGCCAACATACGTTGGGTTACACGGAAACCACCAAAGATGTTGATGCTTGCCACCAAGATTGCCACAAAGGCTAATGCATCAATAAAGAAGTTGCCTGTTGGTTGTCTAATTTGCAGTAATGCACCCACAATGATGATACCTGAAATCGCATTGGTTACCGCCATAAGTGGGGTGTGTAAAGCGTGGCTGACGTTCCAAACCACGTAGTAACCAACTACACAAGCCAATACAAATACGGTGAAGTGAGAAAGGAATGCCGCTGGCGCCACAGATGCAAGCCAGAGGAATAATACACCTACACCTGCCATCACACCGTATTTGATGCGAGGATCTGCTGGTTTTTCTTCCTCTTTCTTAACCGCACTTTGTGCCGCTTTCGCTTCTTGTTTTGGTTGTGCTGATACTTGGATTTGTGCTGGTGGAATTTCTTCCCCATCACGTACCACAGTCACACCGCGTAATACCACATCTTCAAAATCGATATTGATCTTGCCGTCTTTTTCTTTACAAAGTAGTTTTAATAAATTAACTAAGTTTGTACCGTAAAGTTGGGAAGATTGTGTTGGTAAACGACTTGGGAAATCGGTATAACCAATGATTTTCACTTGGTTTTCAGTGGTGACGACTTTACCAGCTTCAGTGTAAGCACAGTTACCCCCTGTTGCAGCCGCTAAGTCCACCACCACAGAACCTGGTTTCATGGAATCAACCATTTCTTTCGTGATCAAGCGAGGAGCTGGTTTACCTGGAATTGCTGCAGTGGTAATAATGATATCCACTTCTTTCGCTTGTTCCGCATAAAGCTCCATCGCACGACGGTTAAATTCTTCTGACATTACTTTCGCGTAACCATCACCACTACCGCCTTCTTCTTTGAAATCAATTTCTAAGAAAGACGCGCCCATACTTTGTACTTGTTCTTTTACTTCAGGACGAGAGTCAAAAGCACGTACAATCGCACCAAGGCTATTCGCTGCACCAATCGCCGCAAGACCTGCAACACCCGCACCAATGACTAACACTTTTGCCGGTGGTACTTTACCTGCTGCAGTAATTTGTCCAGTGAAGAAACTACCAAATTCATGAGCTGCTTCAATCACCGCACGATAACCAGAAATATTCGCCATAGAGCTTAATGCATCAAGCGCTTGCGCACGGGAAATACGTGGCACAGAATCCATCGCTAATACATTAATTTTTTTCGACGTGAGTTTTTTCATTAAATCCGGATTTTGTGCCCGCCAAATGAAGCTCACAAGTGTTGCACCTTCCTTCATTTGATCAATTTCTGCATCCGTTGGTGGATTCACTTTAAAAAAATCACATCCGAATGCCACACTTCTGAACTTGAGCCAATTTTTTTGCGCCGGCGTCGATAAATGCTTGGTCTTCAAAACTTGCTTTGAATCCCGCATCGTGTTCTACGATGACGTCAAAGCCCAGTTTTAAGATCTGCTGAACCGTTTTTGGCGTCGCCGCCACACGATTTTCGCTATCAAGCAGTTCTCTAGGTACACCAATTAACATAAATGTTTCCCTCTGGTTGATGAAATTTCAGACAAACTCACGCCTGTCCCTGTCTCTTAAATGACAAAAAGTCATGCGACGATAAATGTATCACTTATTACGGTTATTTGGGGAATTTTTTTAACTGGTTTTACAAGATATTGTGATAGGGATCATAAAAGAATCGAGATAAACGCGTGGTGTGTTTAACTTTTAGCCTAACGCAATGATTATTCATCAGAAACTGACTAATCAAAAATAGATGAAAAACGGACCGCACTTATATACGAAGGAAATAAAAAACCCGATATGATTATCGGGCTTATGTTTAATTGGTTCCACCAACGGTGATTTCATCTATTTTCAAGGCTGGCTGACCAACACCGACTGGCACACTTTGCCCATCTTTGCCACAAACACCGATACCAAGATCTAAGTCTGTTTTATCTGCGACCATAGAGACTTTTTGCATCACATCGATACCGCTACCAATCAACGTTGCACCTTTAACGGGTTTAGTGATTTTACCTTTTTCAATGAGATAAGCTTCAGATGTCGAGAACACAAATTTACCTGAGGTGATATCCACTTGCCCACCACCAAAGTGCGGTGCATAAATACCGCGATCCACTGAAGCCACTAAATCTTCAAATTTGCTTTGTCCCGCTAACATATAGGTATTCGTCATTCGTGGCATTGGCAAATGTGCATAAGACTCACGACGACCATTCCCTGTTGGTTTCACACCCATTAATCGAGCATTGAGTTTATCTTGCATATAGCCTTGCAAATTCCGTCTTTGATTAAAACATTACACTGGCTTGGCACGCCTTCATCATCAATGCTTAAAGAACCACGGCGGTTTTGTAATGTACCGTCATCCACAATTGTACATAATGGCGACGTCACTAACTCACCAATTTTACCCGTAAATAAGGAACTTTCTTTGCGGTTGAAATCCCCTTCTAAACCATGTCCCACAGCTTCATGAAGCAATACACCCGGCCAACCGGCTCCTAATACTACCGGCATTAATCCTGCTGGTGCCGCGACCGCACTTAAATTCACAAGTGCTTGACGAACCGCTTCTTTGGCAAATTAACGGCACGAATGTCCCCATTTACCACTTCAAAGAACCAATCTAAGCCAAAGCGTCCACCTGAACCACAACTGCCCCGCTCACGTTTACCATCTTCTTCCACGAGAACAGAAATGGATAACCGCACAAGTGGACGAATATCTGCAGCAAGAGTGCCATCTGTTGCAACCACTAACACTTCTTCGTAAATCGAGCTTAATGCCGCTGAGACATGCGTAACACGAGGATCTTCAGATCGCGCAGTACGATCCACTAAGTGTAATAACTCGATCTTTTTCTCTTTACTTAAACTTTCTAACGGGTTAATTGCCGCATAACGCTGAACCGCATTCACCGCATTAAATGCTTGAGGCGAAATTAAATTGCCTTCTTTAATTTGTGCAATACCTTTTACGGCCTCTGCACATTGTTGTAATGACGCTAAGTTAATTTGATCGGAATACGCAAAGCCTGTTTTCTCTCCAGAAACTGCGCGTACACCCACACCGCGATCAATATGAAAGCCGCCTTCTTTAATAATGCTGTCTTCTAATACCCAGCTTTCATCTTGGCTTAATTGAAAATAAAGATCCGCATAATCAATATGACGATGCGACATCACATCAAAAATATTAAGCAATGATTGATGCGATAAATTGCTTGGTGCAAGTAAGGTATCTGAAACCTGTTTTAACATTTGTTCTCCGACATTTATAAAAATTAATTCTGCCAAATCTCCCCTAGCCCCTCTTTGCTAAAGAGAGATATAGTTTTTTTTGACTAATCTAAATTATCCAATCCAAATTGGTATAAGGCATTTTTCTTATAACCATAAAGTTCTGCCACAATCGCTGCAGCTTTTTTTAAAGGGAGTTCTTTGGCAATCAAAGTGAGTGCTTTAATTGCTTGTGGTGAAAATTCTTCGCTATCTTCTGATTTGGGTTTGCCTTCTACAATTAATACCATTTCACCTTTCGTGCGATTCGGATCTTCACTTAACCATTGACGAAGACTACTTAATTTATCCCCTGCAATGGTTTCCCACGTTTTCGTAATTTCACGGGCAAGTACAACATAGCGTTCGCCACCTAATACATCTTGCATATCGGCAAGGGTATCTAAAATGCGGTGAGTTGATTCATAGAAGATTAAAGTGCGGTCTTCTTCTGCGACATTTTCTAACTTATCTTTACGCGCCTTAGTTTTCGCAGGTAAAAAACCTTCAAAGCAAAAACGGTCTGACGCAATGCCCGATGCACATAATGCAGTAATTGCTGCACAAGCGCCAGGTAACGGCACCACTTTAATGCCTGCCTCACGACATTGACGCACTAAATGAAAACCTGGATCGCTAATTAAGGGGGTTCCCGCATCAGAAATTAATGCAATATTAGTGCCTTGTTTTAGCTTTTCGACCAATACATGAGCTTTTTCTTGTTCGTTGTGATCATGCAAGGCGAAAAAAGGCTTTTTGATACCATAATGACTGAGTAATAAACCACTGTGGCGCGTGTCTTCCGCAGCAATTAAATCCACTTGTGAAAAGGTCTCTAAAGCACGTTGTGTAATATCTTGTAAATTCCCGATTGGCGTGGCGACAATATATAAAATTCCGGTTAAATCATTCATTTTTGTTTGCTTTTACATTGTGAGATAAGTAAGATCGATCATTATTGATTTATTCATTATGGAGCGAATATGTCTATTCTATTACAAGGCGGTCGTTTTAAAAAACGTTTAATGCCGATTTTATTGTCTATTGCATTAGCGGGTTGTTCTAACTTATTTGGCAGCAGCTTTACCCAAACATTACAACGTGATGCCAATGCAAGTTCTGAATTTTATATGAACAAATTAGGACAAGCACAAGATAAAGAAGATCAACAAACTTATAAACTCTTAGCCGCACGTGTATTAATTACTGAAAATAAAGTGCCACAAGCCGAAGAGTTATTAAATGAATTGGTTGACTTAAACGAAGCGCAACAATTAGACCGTACTTTAGTCGAAGCACGTATCGCTGCGGCGAAAGGCGCTAATGAGATGGCTGAAAGTAAATTACGTGCGCTTGATCTCACGAAATTAAGTCCATCACAAAAATCTCGTTATTACGAAACTTTTGCTCAAACTGCAGAAAATCGTAAAGACGTGATTGAAGCGGTGAAAGCACGTATCAAAATGGATGAAAACTTAACGGATGTACAACGCCGTCAAGATAACGTAGATAAAACTTGGGCTTTATTGCGTTCAGCCAATACTGGTGTCATTAATAATGCATCAGATGAAGGCAGTGTCGCATTAGGTGGCTGGCTCACATTAATCAAAGCATATAACGATAACATTCGTCAGCCAGTGCAATTAAGCCAAGCATTACAAAGCTGGAAATCGGCTTATCCAAATCATGCAGCTGCAATCTTATTCCCGAAAGAATTACAAAGTATGTTGAATTTCCAACAAACTAATGTGGCACAAATTGGTTTGGTCTTACCTTTAAGTGGTGACGGCCAAATTTTAGGCTCAACCATTCAATCGGGTTTTAATGAAGCAAAAGGCGATTCAACTATTCCAGTACAAGTATTTGACTCCTCTACGACTCCAATTAACGAGATTATTGCACAGGCAAAAGCTTCAGGTATTAAAGCGTTAGTAGGACCATTGCTCAAACAAAACGTAGATGCCATTATTTCAAACCCTGCAGAAGTGCAAGATATGGATGTGTTAGCCTTAAATGCAACACCAAATGCACGTGCGATTAACCAAGTGTGCTATTACGGTTTATCACCAGAAGATGAAGCGGAATCTGCAGCAAACAAAATGTGGAAAGACGGTATTCGTAACCCAATCGTTGCCATGCCACAAAATGATTTAGGACAACGTGTGGGGAATGCGTTCAACGTACGTTGGCAACGTTTAGCGGGTACAGATGCGAATATTCGCTACTATAACTTACCAGCTGATATTACCTACTTCTTCCAAGGTACTCCACAAGATACAGCCGGACTTTATGTTGTGTCATCGCCAGATGAATTAGCGGAAATTAAAGGTTATTTAGATACAAGCAATCCGAATGTTCGCATTTATGCAAGTTCTCGTTCAAATGCGGCAAGCAATACTGCGGAATACTATTCAAAAATGAATGGCGTTCAATTTAGTGATATTCCATTCTTTAAAGAAACGGATTCTTCACAATATCAAAAAGTGGCAAGTTCAACTGGTGGCGAATTCCAATTAATGCGTTTATATGCAATGGGTGCCGATGCTTGGTTGCTCATCAACCACTTTAATGAATTACGCCAAGTACCAGGCTATACATTAAGTGGTTTGACCGGTCAGCTTAGCGCGGGTCCAAACTGTAATGTGGATCGCGATATGACTTGGTATCAAGTACAAGATAGTAACGTGGTACCGATTGCAAACTAATCCATGTTTTCATTAAAACGTCAACAAGGGGCGGGCTTTGAACATCAAGCCCGCCTTTTCTTAGAAACCAAAGGCCTCAAATTCATCGCAGCGAATCAATATTTCAAATGTGGTGAATTGGATCTTATTATGCAAGACGGCCAAACGATCGTTTTTGTTGAAGTGCGTCAACGATCCAGCTCGACATTTGGATCCGCTGTTGAAAGTGTAGATTGGCAAAAGCAACAAAAATGGCTGAATGCCGCAAATTTATGGCTTGCTAAACACGATCTAAGTCTTGAAGATGCGGATTGCCGTTTTGATCTTGTAGCCTTTGGTAAAACGACCAGCGATATTCAATGGTTTCCTAATTTCCTCGATTAATCGTTTCTAATTATGTTACAAAAAGTCAAAGATATTTATAGCGAAAGTATTCAGATTCAAATTTCTGCTTCTAGCCTACTATCAGAAAATATTGCCACTGCTGCACAAATGGTGATGCAATGTTTACTGAGCGGTAATAAGGTCATTGCTTGCGGGGTATCTCGTTCTTATGCTAATGCACAATTCTTAGTATCAAATCTGCTTAATCGCTATGATTTTGAACGCCCTAGTCTGCCTTCTGTACTGCTTAGCCTTGAAAGTGCGGTCGGTTCTTCACTGGTTTTTGATCAACCAGCAGATCAACTTTATCAACATCAATTTAACGCTATCGCTAAGCCTGGCGATTTATTGCTCGCCTTTGCCCCTTTAGGAACAGAAAAAGCCGTGCTAAATACGATTTCCAATGCAGTTAATAAAGAAATTCAAGTGATTGCTTTAACGGGTTCAAATAACGATGCTATTCAAGGTGTATTGGCTGAAACTGATTTAGAGATCTCCATTCCAGCCAATAAAGAAACACGTATTTTAGAAAACCATTTATTCGTGATTAACGCACTTTGTGAGCTTATTGATAGCACACTTTTCCCAAGAGCTTGACATTAAAGGATTTTCCAACCAAACTATTTCTAAAATTAATTGACTAACTAATTAACTCACTCATTTATAAAAAGGAGATTAATAATGAAATTGACCCCATTTAAAAAATTAGCCTTCGTCCTAGGCGCATCAATTATGTTACAAGGCTGTGTAGCTGCGGTTGTTGGTGGTGCAGCAGCTGGCGCAAAAGTTGCAACAGATCCTCGCACGATGGGTACGCAAGTAGATGATGAAACCCTAGAAATAAAAGTTGAAAATGCATTAGATAAAGATGCACAAATTAAATCTGAAGGTCGTGTAAATGCTGTTTCTTACAGTGGTCGCGTATTATTAATTGGTCAAGTACCGAGTGAAAGTGTAAAAGAAACTGCAACTAGTCTTGCAAAAGGCGTAGAAGGTGTAAATGACGTATACAATGAATTACGTGTTGGGCCAAAAATTACTTTTGGACAAATTACAAAAGACAGTTGGATTACGACACAAATTAAATCTAAACTCTTTGTAGGCGATAATGTAAAAGCAACAGATGTGAAAGTGATCACCGAAAATGGTGAAGTATTCTTACTCGGAAACGTCACTCAATCACAAGGTGACTCAGCTGCAGAAATTGCAAGCAAAGTCTCTGGTGTTCAAAAAGTTGTAAAAGTATTTAAATATTTGAATTAGTTCAATTTTTTTAACTCTTGAAGTGCGGTCAACAATTATCTCGTTTTTTTGGCCGCACTTTTTTTCTTTACAAATATTTACAAAAAAGATCCTGCTTAAAAAAACATCACTTCGAAAAAAAGTTATTTGTTTTAAATGACTTATCTTTTGTCAATAATGTAAGTAAAAAATTTACTGCTTGAATTCAATTTTAAAACACTCTATCTTGTGCATCGTTATTTTTCATAACACTATATCTTGTGTTTTTTAAAGTCATCTCTCTAGCAGGTTTTATCTCCCATGAACAAAGGATTAATGGTTACAAAGCGCGATGGTACGCTTGAACAAATCAATTTAGACAAAATTCACCGTGTGATTACTTGGGCGGCTGAAGGCTTGGAAAACGTGTCTGTTTCTCAAGTTGAATTGCGTTCTCATATTCAATTCTATGAAGGTATTCGTACCTCTGATATTCATGAGACCATTATTAAAGCAGCAGCAGATCTAATCAGCAAAGATACTCCTGATTATCAATATCTTGCTGCACGTCTTGCGGTTTTCCATTTACGTAAAAAAGCGTATGGCCATTTTGATCCGCCTCGTTTATACGATCATGTGAAAAAATTAGTGCGTATGGGCAAATATGATCCTGCACTTTTAGCCGACTATACTCGTGAAGAATGGGATGAAATGGACGGGTTTATTGATCACTGGCGTGATATGACCTTTTCTTATGCTGCAGTAAAACAATTAGAAGGAAAATACTTAGTTCAAAACCGTGTAACCGGTGAGATCTATGAATCTGCGCAATTCCTTTATTTATTAGTTGCAGCGAGCTTATTCTCAAATATCCACAAGAAACCCGTTTGGATTACATTCGTCGTTTCTATGATGCAACATCAACCTTTAAGATTTCTTTACCTACGCCTATCATGGCGGGGGTTCGTACGCCTACGCGTCAATTCAGCTCTTGTGTATTGATCGAATGTGGTGACAGCTTAGATTCTATCAACGCAACCTCTGCAGCAATCGTGAAATACGTTTCTCAACGTGCAGGTATCGGAGTAAATGCAGGTGCCATCCGTGCATTAGGTAGCCCTATTCGAGGCGGTGAAGCATTCCACACTGGCTGTATTCCATTCTATAAACACTTCCAAAGTGCCGTCAAATCTTGTTCACAAGGTGGCGTACGTGGTGGTGCAGCGACAGTTTACTACCCGATTTGGCACTTAGAAGTTGAAAGCTTATTAGTATTGAAAAATAACCGTGGTGTGGAAGATAACCGTGTTCGTCATATGGATTACGGCGTACAATTAAACAAATTAATGTATCAACGCTTAATTAAAGGCGAAGACATTACTTTATTCAGCCCTTCTGACGTACCTGGACTTTATGAAGCTTTCTTTGCTGATCAAGATAAATTTGAAGAACTTTACGTGAAATACGAACAGGATCCAAATATCCGCAAACGTTCTGTAAAAGCCGTTGAGTTATTCTCTTTATTAATGCAAGAACGTGCATCAACCGGTCGTATTTACATCCAAAACGTGGATCACTGTAATACTCACTCACCGTTTGATCCGCTTGTTGCACCGGTGCGTCAATCTAACTTATGTTTAGAAATTGCATTACCAACTAAACCATTACAACATTTCCATGATGAAAATGGTGAAATTGCCCTTTGTACGCTTTCTGCATTTAACTTGGGTAAATTAGACGATTTAGACGAGTTAGAGAACCTAGCGGATCTTGCTGTACGTGCATTAGATGCCTTACTTGATTACCAAGACTACCCTGTTCCAGCGGCAAAACGCTCTTCATTAGTCGTCGTTCACTTGGTATCGGTGTAATTAACTATGCCTATTACTTAGCGAAAAATGGTGTGCGTTATTCTGATGGTTCAGCGAACGATTTAACTCACCGCACATTTGAAGCGATTCAATACTATCTACTGAAAGCCTCCATGAACTTAGCGAAAGAATTAGGTGCATGCGAATACTTCAATGAAACCAATTATGCGAAAGGTATTTTACCAATCGATACCTATAAGAAAGATATCGATAACTTAACGCAAGAACCATTACATTATGATTGGGAAACATTACGTCAAGAAATCAAAGAGTTTGGTTTACGTAACTCAACCTTAACCGCATTAATGCCATCAGAAACCTCTTCACAGATTTCTAACGCAACAAATGGTATCGAACCACCACGTGGTCATGTAAGTATTAAAGCGTCAAAAGATGGTATCTTAAAACAAGTCGTACCAGATTATGAGAACTTAAGCGATAACTACGAATTACTTTGGGATATTCCAAGCAATGATGGTTACTTACACTTAGTCGGTATTATGCAAAAATTCGTGGATCAAGCGATCTCTGCCAACACCAACTACGATCCAAAACGTTTTGAAGACGGTAAAGTACCAATGAAAGTGTTGTTAAAAGATCTTTTAACCGCTTACAAATACGGCTTAAAAACCCTTTACTATCAAAACACCCGTGACGGTGCCGAAGACAGCCAAGAAGATTTAGATGACGGCTGTGCAGGTGGGGCTTGTAAGATTTAATAAAGTAAGGTTTAATACAATGAGTGGAAGTGTAGTGGCTGCATTTTTTGTAAAGCTTTGGGAATTTGGAGTATCTAATAATAAAAAAATTATTATTAGCAAAAGGAAGAACAGAAATTCAATTAAAGAAAGAAGAATTAATTGAATTAGAAGAAGCTAAAGTTTATGCAGAATATAATGCAGAAAAAAATTACGCGAAAAGTTAGATCTTACCTTAGAAAAAAATGACCGTAGTCAAATAATTACTGAAATAGCTACTTTAAATCACCAAATAGAACAACTTAAAAAAAGCAACAAAATATTATATATTCTCTTGTGGAGGGAGTTAAAGAATTTAAGCCTTCCGACTTAAATTCTGAAAATATTGTATTGCCTGAGGATGATTGGTTACAAGACTGGCAAGAAAAAAAGCATCTCGCTTTTCTAATCAACATGCATATTCCTTATGGGGAAAAAAATTTTTAGCTGGTGAAATAAAAAAATAAAGGAACTTTTTCTTATAGAACTCTAGATATTCTTAAAAAAATTTAACTCAAGAAGATGCGGAGTTATTTTTTTAAAAAGCTGTTAGTATTTCTTTTTAGTAGTGCTAACCTTATTTTTTTATAATTGACTCAATACCTGAATCAAAAAAACATTAACTTATGCAAATTGGGCTACTCTGCAAGATATTGGATTAGTAACACAAGTATCTAGCTTACCTCCAGAAATTTCTTATCAAGTCTCTTTAAATACTCCAATGAGAATTGAATCAAGAGATTATACTTTTTATAGTTGAAACTAATAATGAGCCATTTGAATTTTTTTAGAAAGATGTTATATTTTTCTCTGAAGCAGGTAAAAGCCTACTAAAAAAATCATAGATTTTTGAAGAGAATTTAGAATATTTCAAATCCATAAAAAAATATTTTTGAAAAAATATTCTTCTGCAAAAAGTTACATTATTAAATAAAAGAGAAACAATCATTACTTAGGATGAAATCATGGCATATACTACTTTCTCACAAAACAAAAACGACCAGTTAAAAGAACCAATGTTCTTTGGTCAAAACGTTAACGTTGCACGTTACGATCAACAAAAATATGAGACGTTTGAAAAGCTCATTGAAAAACAACTTTCTTTCTTCTGGCGTCCGGAAGAAGTGGATGTTTCACAAGACCGTATCGACTATGCGGCGTTACCTGAACATGAAAAACACATTTTCATCAGTAACTTAAAATATCAAACCCTATTAGATTCTATTCAAGGTCGTAGCCCGAACGTCGCATTATTACCGTTAGTGTCTATTCCTGAATTAGAAACTTGGATCGAGACTTGGACCTTCTCTGAAACCATCCACTCTCGTTCTTACACACATATTATTCGTAACATTGTGAACGATCCATCTATTGTATTTGATGACATCGTGACCAACGAAGAAATCATCAAACGTGCGCGTGATATTTCTTCTTATTACGATGATTTAATCCGTGATAGCCAACTTTACAGCCTATATGGTGAAGGTACTTACACGGTAGATGGTAAAGAATGTGTGGTGACATTACGTAATCTGAAAAACAACTTTATCTTTGCTTGATGAGTGTGAACGCACTTGAAGCGATTCGTTTCTACGTATCTTTCGCTTGTTCCTTTGCCTTTGCAGAACGTCAATTAATGGAAGGTAATGCGAAAATCATTAAATTTATCGCACGTGATGAAGCCTTACACTTAACCGGTACGCAGCACATTTTAAACATTATGGCTGCAGGTCAAGACGATCCTGAAATGGCTGAAATTGCAGAAGAATGTAAACAAGAAGCCTATGATTTATTCTTAGCCGCAGCAGAGCAAGAAAAAGAATGGGCGGATTACTTGTTCAAAGACGGTTCGATGATCGGTTTGAACAAAGACATTTTGGTGCAATACGTGGAATACATTACCAATATCCGTATGCAAGCCGTTGGTCTTCCATTGCCATTTGGTGCGCGTTCTAACCCGATTCCATGGATTAACGCATGGCTTGTTTCTGACAACGTACAAGTGGCACCACAAGAAGTCGAAGTGAGTTCTTACCTTGTTGGTCAAATTGACTCTAAAGTCGATACCAATGATTTCGGTGATTTCGATCTTTAATTAATTATTCTACGCAAAGAGCGGTCAATATTTTCAGCGTTTAAAAGCTTTGAAAAGTTGACCGCTCTTTTTTTTGCATACACGGTGAACCTGATTCAAAAGCCAAAGATAAAATTATCTTATGTGGAAAAATGGCACAATTTCATCTCTACCAATTCAATTCCGACAACTTTCTAGATAAAAAGGATAACTTAATTAAAAAAGGCTTAACAAAAAACAATGCTATAGGTAGAATAGGAAAATTCTGTTTATTATTAAATAAATCACATTCTAAGTAAAAACTAACGAGGTAAAGGATATGTCAGAGCAAGAAGTAAAAGAATTAGATCTCCATGGCGAAATGCTCGTTCGCCGTGAAAAATTAGCCGCATTACGCGAAAAAGGTAATGCGTTCCCAAACCAATTCCGTCGTGACGCCCTTGCCCAAGATTTACATGATAAGTACGAAGCTGAAGATGGTGAAGCATTAAAAGAAAAAGCCATTGAAGTAACCGTTGCCGGTCGTATTATGACTCGTCGTGCAATGGGTAAAGCCACCTTTATTACCTTGCAAGATATGAGTGGCAAAATTCAATTATACGTTGCTCGTGATAACATTCCTGAAGGCGTTTATGCAGAAGATGTAGGTAACTGGGATTTAGGCGATATTATTGGGGTGAAAGGCACGCTTTTCAAAACAAAAACCAATGAATTAACCATTAAAACAACTGAAGTACAACTTTTAACAAAAGCACTTCGTCCATTACCAAACAAATTCCATGGTTTAACCGACATGGAAGCGCGTTATCGTCAACGTTACTTAGATTTAATTTCTAATGAAGAATCTCGCCGTACATTTATTATTCGTTCAAAAGTGGTGGCAGGTATTCGTGAATTCTTTATTTCTAAAGGCTTCATGGAAGTTGAAACTCCTATGCTACAAGTGATTCCAGGCGGTGCGTCTGCTCGCCCATTTATCACTCACCACAATGCGTTAGATGTAGATATGTATCTTCGTATTGCACCAGAGCTTTACTTAAAACGTTTAGTGGTTGGTGGTTTTGAACGCGTATTCGAATTAAACCGTAACTTCCGTAATGAAGGGGTCTCTGTTCGTCATAACCCTGAATTCACTATGCTTGAATACTACCAAGCTTATGCGGATTATCATGATTTAATGGATAACACCGAAGAATTATTACGCAAACTAGCCATTGATATTCTTGGTACAACCATTGTGAAATACGGTGATTTAGAATTTGACTTCGGCAAACCATTTGAGCGTATTACATTACATGATGCAACCATTAAATATGGTGCAGATAAAGGTATCGTAAAAGAAGATCTTTATGATTTCGATCGTGCAAAAGCAACTGCTGAACGCTTAGGTATCGAAGTACAAAAATCTTGGGGCTTAGGCTCTATAGTAAATGCGATCTTTGAAGAAGTGGCTGAACATCACTTAATTCAACCAACCTTCTTAATGGCGCATCCAGCAGAAATTTCACCACTTGCACGTCGTAATGATGAAAACCCAGAAGTGACTGATCGTTTTGAATTATTCATCGGTGGACGTGAAATTGGTAACGGCTTCTCAGAATTAAATGATGCCGAAGACCAAAACGAACGTTTTGATGCACAAGTTGCAGCGAAAGAAGCAGGTGATGATGAAGCGATGTTTAAAGATGATGACTTTGTAGTTGCACTTGAACACGGTTTACCACCAACAGCAGGTGAAGGTTTAGGTATCGACCGTTTAGCAATGCTTTATGCTAACGCACCATCTATCCGTGATGTAATCCTATTCCCTGCAATGCGCCAAAAATAATTAAATTGAAATAACATAAAAGGAAGTCTATCGACTTCCTTTTTTATTGTGTAAAAGTGAGGTCATTTTTACCCGCACTTTCATGAAAAAAAGAGATAACCATCTTAACGATTATCTCTTTTACATTCCAATTTGAAATTATTTACCCCAAACTTCTTCCACGATACTACGGATAAATTCGAGTTTCTTCCATTGTTGTTCTTCAGTCAGGATATTACCCTCTTCCGTTGAAGCGAAACCACATTGTGGGCTTAAGCAAAGTTGATTGATATCAACATATTGTGCCGCTTCTTTAATACGAGCAATAATTTCATCACGGTTTTCTAACTCACCCGATTTAGAAGTGATTAATCCTAACACTACTTGTTGATTTTTAATAAAGCGTAAAGGTTTGAAATCACCTGCACGATCACTGTCATACTCTAAGAAGAAACCATCCACATTACAGTGGCCAAATAAGATTTCTGCGATAGGCTCATAACCACCAGCAGAGAACCAAGTTGAACGGAAATTACCACGACAAATATGCATTGTAATCGCTAAATCTGCTGGTTTCGCTGCCACGATTTTGTTTAACATATACACATAATCTTTGGCGATTTGATCTAAATCTAAACCACGCTCAGTATAGGTTTTACGTTTATCTTCCGCACAAAATTCACCCCAGCTTGTATCATCCAACTGTAAGTTACGACAACCTAATTTATAAAAGATATTCATCGCATCAATATAAGCATCAGCAATATCATCTAATAACAACTGATTGTTATCTTTATAACGTTCAATTGGCTGATAATCTGTGGCTCGTACTGTACAAATTAAATGTAGCATTGATGGAGAAGGAATCGTTAATTTAACTTCAGTCTCCCCTGCTATCTTTTGCAATGAGCGGTAATGTTCAACGAAAGGATGGCTCTCTGAAAAACCGATCTTATCCACAATTTTTAATGTTTTCGGGCGTACATTATCGTGTTTAAATTGCACTGAGAATTTTTCAGCATCTACTTCTTTCACGCCATCTAATGCAGCTAAGAAATCTAAATGCCAAAAAGTACGACGAAATTCACCGTCTGTCACTGCATGCAATCCGACATTTTTTTGATGCTCTACCAATTTTGCAATTTCTGTATCTTCAACTTGCGTTAAATCAGCACAAGAAATATCACCACAACTACATTGATAACGAGCCTGTTTTAAAGCCTCTGGGCGTAAAAAACTGCCTACAATATCAAAACGATATGGCGCAGAAGTACGAATAGTGGCATTTGGAAAAAGTTTACTCATTTTGCTTTCCTATATTTAATTAATTCTAAGATAGACTGAGTGTAACAAAATTAACGTCCTCATTAAAGTTTTAGACGTCTAGATGGATGTGAATTTTATTGTGATTTTATATGAATGGAATTGATATAAAATTTAAAAAGAAAAGTGCGGTTAATATTCCTGATAATTTTTTTAACCGCACTTTAATCATTGGGCTATTGTAATGCTTTCAGTGCCTTATGATATTCTTTCGATTGTTCCAATAAAATCTTGGCCGCTTCACGCAATTTGTCCACATCTGATTGGGGTAAATAGAAAGATGTTCCGATATTAAGCACATCATTTTTTAACTGCCCATCAGGCAAATCTTTCAAACTTAAATTCACAAAATAAGCTTTAATTTTTGCACCTTTTTTATGTTTAGCGTAAGCATTCCATTGATCAGAAAATTTTTGTGAATATTTCACGGTAGATTCCGTTGTTTTATCAATTGGTACATTTATCACCGTGTTCACCACTTCTTTGATTCCTGGCACATCAGCAGACTTATCAATATGGCTCGATAGCTCACTTTGCGCATTGACGTTTACCACGACAATATTGCGTAAATTGTAATTTTTCAGCTCTGCATACAATTTTTTGACAGTGAGTAAATTCGACATATCCAACAAGCTTGCCAAGCCCAAATTATCCGTTAAACCACCGTCAACCAAATGTAAATAAGGTTTTTCCTCATTATTTTGATAAGAAGCCGTACGTTTTTTCATGGCTTCAAAATTGTTTAGCCACAAACGATTCCCGACTTTCATCTGTGTCAATAATTCTTTTTTACTCTCGGCTTGGCAAGCACCACCATGATTATTTTGTGTAATGGGTGAAAAAATTAATGGAACAGCACTGGATGCTGCCACAGCTCTTGCAATTTCGACATCATTTAAATCTACACAAAGCCAATCAAAGAAATCTTGAGTGAAAGAGACCTCCTGTCCAGCGACCATATCGGTGGCATTAATTACAGCAAAAGGTCCTTTACGTTGTTCAAGATCTGCAAAATTTTTTTCCCACGATATAAAGCAAGATTGAGCTGTTCCTGCAACAAATCGCTACGACCAAACTGTGGAGAAGTAAGCCGAGGCACATTACTCACCGAAAATACTTCATTGATGACTTTTTTCTGGAAATTCTTTTTCAAAAAAGAATTATTAAATTTAGGGATAATGTCCTGTCCCTCCAAAGCAAAATAGGCTGCTAATACTGAGCCGCCAGACACCCCATACACAATATCAATATTTTGCAATAAGGTGCTACCTTTCTCTGTTGGACGCACTGAGACATTTTGGAATTGCTCTAACACGCCATAACCTAAAGATGCCGCGCGAGAGCCACCACCTGAAAAAGTCATAATCACCAAATTTTCTTTTTGTAATGCCTGCTGCATCGCATTTTCCAAGCGATATCCCTTTTGTGGATCTATTTGCTCAATCGTTTTAGTGGGATGATAAGTAATTGAATTGCAAGCAGCAAGCAAAGCAATACTGCCAGCAAGTAAACTTAATTTGAAAGGAAAATGAGTAAGTTTCATAACAGTATTCCTTTACTGTGACGTTATTTATCTATTATATCTTTTTTAAAGGATATATACGTTTTGTCAAGGCTTTGTATTAAAAATAAAGTGTGATGCAGATCTCATTCTTCACATTTTGATCTCAATCAAAAGTGCTAAATAACATATAATAAAAGGGTCTATTATTTATTTAACAATTATAAAAAAGGAATAAACATGAAAACATTGAGTGAATTTATTGTTGAACGCCAAGCAGAGTACCCAAATGCAAAAGGGGAACTTAGTGGTATTTTGTCTTCTATTCGTTTATTAGCAAAAATCATTCATCGTGATATCAACAAAGCAGGTTTAACCAATATTCTTGGTCAGTCTGGTGTCGAAAACGTGCAGGGTGAAAGCCAAATGAAATTGGACTTGTTCGCCCATAACACCATGAATGCAGCCCTTATGTCACGTGAAGAAGTGGCAGGTTTTGCTTCAGAGGAAGAAGAAAGTTTTATCGCTTTTGATACTGAACGCGCTCGTAATGCAAAATATATTATTTTGACCGACCCACTTGATGGTTCATCCAATATCGATGTGAACGTTTCTGTTGGTACGATTTTCTCTATTTACCGTCGCGTTTCACCGATTGGCTCACCTGTTACCTTAGAAGACTTTATGCAACCGGGTAATAAACAAGTCGCAGCGGGTTACATCGTGTATGGTTCTTCCACTATGTTGGTTTATACCACTGGTCATGGTGTAAATGGTTTCACTTATGATCCATCTATCGGTACATTCTGTCTTTCTCATGAAAATATGAAGATGCCAAAAGAGGGCAAAATCTATTCCATCAATGAAGGACAATATCTCAAATTCCCACAAGGGGTAAAAAAATACATTAAATACTGCCAGGAAGAAGATAAAGCAACTAACCGCCCTTATGCATCACGTTATATTGGTTCATTAGTGGCTGACTTCCATCGTAACTTATTAAAAGGTGGTATCTATATTTACCCAAGTGCAACTAACTATCCAAATGGTAAGCTTCGTTTGCTTTATGAAGGCAATCCAATGGCATTCTTAGCAGAACAAGCGGGGGGTATTGCCTCTGATGGTTACAATCGAATTTTAGATATTCAACCAACTGAACTTCACCAACGTGTACCACTTTTCATCGGTTCCGCAGAAATGGTGAAAAAAGCAGAAGAAATGATGAGAGAATTTAAAGAAGATTAAATTCCTAAAGTGCGGTCAATTTTGACCGCACTTTTTTTAGCGAACAAAAAGGCGAACCTTCTCAGCTCGCCTTTTTCGTTTATTGTATCAATTAGTCTCGTTTTCTTGCGAGTAACCACCAAATAATCGCCATAAACAAGAGACTTGGCATCAGTGCACCTAAAAAAGCTGGTGCATTAAATACCACACTCATTTGTCCAAAAATTTCATTGACAACATAGAACAAGAAACCAAAGCAAATCCCCGTTACGATTCTCGCTCCTGCAGTGACACTACGCAATGAACCGAAGATGAAAGATAACGCAAGCATCATCATCACACCTACAGAAAGGGGCTGTAAAATCTTACGCCAATAAGTTAATTCAAAACGGCGAGAATCCTGTCCTGTCTGTTTTAAGAACGCAATATATTCATACAAGCCTGAAATAGATAATGATGTTGGACGTAATGAAACTGCGCCTAATTTATCTGGTGTTAAGCTTGTTGCCCAATCTTCTGTTAATCGGTTTGTTGTGGTAATTTGCTCTTTTGATACCGCTGAATTATTCACTTGGCGCAACTGCCATTGATTATTTTCAGCAGAATATTGCGCTTGATTCGCATGCTTCAAATGAGTGAGATTACGCTGTTCATCGAAGGTATAAATATAAATATCTTCTAATTGTGCATCATCGGTAATACGACGAACATACACGAAATTATTACCATCTTTTGCCCATACACCATTTTTTACCGAAAGCATTGAACCACCGGACAGAGCACGAGTACGCATATCACGGGCAAACTGTTCAGTTTGTGGAATCCCCCACTCACCAATAATCATGGTAAAAAGCACCAGTGGAAGTGCCGTTTTCATGACAGCTAATCCAATTTTAAAACGAGAAAAACCCGCAGATTGCATGACCACTAATTCACTACGGCTGGCTAAATTACCTAACGCAATTAAGGCACCCAACAAAGCAGCCATCGGGAAAAAGGTTTCTACATCTTTTGGCATCGTTAAGCCTGTATAAGCCACGGCTTGCCAAATATCATAAGAACCTTTCCCTACGCTACGGAATTGCTCTACAAATTTGATAATTGCTGAAAGGCCAACCAACGTAAATAACGTGGCAAAAATTGCCCCTAAGATGCTTTTACCGATATAACGATCAAGAGTATTCATCAACATTGTTATTACCCTTTTCTGAATACACGACGAAATTTATGCATAGCGGTGCTATCCCAACTATTCAGCACAATCCCTAAAATTAAAAAGGCGATATTTACCAACGGCATTAATAAACCAGCATCAAGCTTACCTGCACCACCCGCAGATTTAAATGAGCTTTGTAACAAGAAGTAAATTAAATAAAGCAATAGTGCCGGTAAGATCTTCGCAAAACGACCTTGGCGAGGATTCACTTTACTCATTGGTACGGCGATGAGCGCCATTAAAGGCACCGCTAAAATTAAGGTAATACGCCAATGCAACTCTGCTTTTGCTGCTGCACTTTTATCTTTTAATAATTGCTCAAAAGATAACTCAGCAGCTTCATCACTTTCCGAGTTTGTCTCTTGATGGCCTAAATAGGCTTGGTAGTCATCAAAATGTGTAATACGGAAATCAGGAAGCACTGATGTGCCTTCTACACGCAAGGTATTCTGTAAATTCAAGACTTGGTCGCCATTCGGTAACGCTTTTAACTCACCTTTTTCAGCCGTAACTACTGATGGTTTCGTTTGGCCTTTGGCTTTCATTTGGAAAAGATAAACATCACTGATTTGATTACCGTTAATCTTATCAATGAATAAGACGAAATTATTGTTGCTTGTGGACATGAATTGACCAGAAGCCAATGCTCCCATTGTTGGGTTCGCTTTAGCATCTTCGACAATCGCCGCTTGCTTTTGAATGGCCCATGGAGAAAGCCACAATGCGTTGTAAGCAGCCAAGCCAGCTGTGAACAAAGAAAGAATTAACGCCACACGAACAAGGATACGTTGTCCCACTCCACAAGTACGCATTACCGTAATCTCACTTTCTGCGTAGAGACGACCGAAAGTCAGTAAAATGGCGATAAACAAACATAATGGCAACATTAATTGCGCCATGGTTGGCATCCCTAAACCAAGTAAAGAGAACACCAGATCGGCGGGAACCTTACCATTTGCCGCTGAACCAAGTACGCGCACAAGTTGTTGGCTGAAGAAAATTAAAAGCAAAATAAACAAAATTGCAATCTGGCTTTTAAAGACTTCCTTTGTTAAATATCGGGTTAATATCATTCTTTTTTTCTAACTAAAAAACACGGGAAACTGGCTAATTTAGATGGCGTATGATACCTTATTTTGACTGATTTAAATAGCAAATTAGCAACATAAGGAAATAACATGAAATATCAAGCAAACTCAACCGCACTTTCTCAATCAACCGATTGCCTTATTATCGGCATTTATGAGAACAATGAATTGACAAAAAGTTTCAATGAAATCGATCAAATCACACAAGGCTACCTCAGCCAGTTAGCTCAAAGCCAAGATCTTTCAGGCAAAATTGGGCAAGCGACTCTGCTTCATTCGTTACCGAATCTTGCGGCCAAACGCGTGTTAGTCGCAGGTTGTGGTAAAAAAGGCGAAACGACTGAACGCCAATTTAAACAAGTCATCCAACGCGTAACCCAAACATTAAAAGAATTAAATATTCAACAAGCGGTGAATAATTTAACGGATGTGGAAATTAAAGATCGCGATCTATTTTGGAATGTACGTTTTACTGTTGAAACCATCGAACATAGCCTTTATCAATTTGATGAATTTAAAAGTAAAAAAGCGGATACTATCCCACTTCAAGAAATCATTTTTAATACCGATGATTCACAAGCTCAGCAAGCCATCGCAGAAGCACAAGCCATTGCAAATGGTGTAAAAGCTGCGCGTAATATCGCGAATATGCCACCTAATATTTGTACACCGGCTTATTTAGCTGAACAATCTAAAAATTTAGCCGAAACATCAACCGCACTTTCCTTAGATGTAATTGATGAAGAAGACATGACAAAGCTTGGCATGAATGCGTATTTAGCCGTATCTCGAGGTTCGCAAAATCCGGCTTACATGTCTATTTTACATTTCAACAATGCACCTGATAAAAATGCGAAACCTATCGTATTAGTGGGCAAAGGATTAACCTTTGATGCAGGCGGTATTTCTTTGAAACCAGCCGCAGAAATGGATGAGATGAAATACGATATGTGTGGTGCCGCCTCTGTTTTCGGCACAATGAAAGCCATTGCAGAATTAAATCTTCCATTAAATGTCATTGGTGTATTAGCGGGTTGTGAAAACTTGCCTGATGGCAATGCCTATCGCCCAGGTGATATTCTCACCACGATGAACGGTTTAACCGTAGAAGTATTAAATACAGATGCTGAAGGCCGTTTAGTGCTTTGTGATACATTAACTTATGTAGAACGCTTTGAACCGCAATATGTGATTGATGTCGCAACCCTAACAGGTGCTTGCGTGGTAGCTTTAGGTCAACATAATAGTGGCTTAGTTTCAACTGATGATGCCTTAGCAGAACAGTTATTACAAGCCGCACAGCAAACCACCGATAAAGCTTGGCGTTTACCATTAAGTGAAGAATATCAAGAGCAATTAAAATCCCCATTTGCTGATTTAGCTAATATTGGCGGTCGTTGGGGCGGTGCAATTACTGCAGGCGCATTCCTCTCCAACTTTACGAAAAAATACACCTGGGCGCATTTAGATATCGCCGGGACAGCTTGGCTTCAAGGTGCAAATAAAGGCGCAACGGGTCGTCCAGTGTCTCTATTAACACAATTTTTAATTAATCAAACCAAGTAATTAACACAGGGCTAACATAACGTTAGCCCTAAAATTTTCTCAAAATCTGACCGCACTTTATTCCAATTCGAACTCCATCAGTAATGGATTATGATCTGACGAAGTAACCACTTCTGATGTTGCACTCACCACTTTTACGCCTCGCGTAAAAATATAATCCAGTGGATAACCTAAAAATCCAACCCGTTCATCTTGAGATAGCACCACTGAATCTAGTCCATATTTTTGCATCAAATTATTGACTAAATTCAGACGACGTTCATTCCACGCATTAAAATCGCCAGATATGATGATGGGGCCTTGATGATTTTCAACAAAAGGAAAAAAGCTGCGCTAACTGAGTTTGATAAGCCGAAATTCCCCATTCAAAATTAATCAAATGCACATTAATAAGTAGCAAGCTATCGTCTTTTTCTAATGGAAAACTCATCACACTTGCCACTTTGGGAATTTGTATTAATGGTTCTGCTACGCCACCACCGCAATACCATTCTGGTTGCGTTTTGGTGAATGTTTTTACACCTGATAAGAGATCTTTAAAAGAAAAAGAAGACACAAAAAGTGCGGTCGAAAATGTACTTAAATTTTGATGTTGTGTCGCCTCTTGCAATAACACAAAATCAGCCTGATTAGACAATCGCGCTAAATCTTCTTGCCATCCCTTATCTTGCCCCTTATGTACATTCCAAGTGATTAAATGAAAACGAGAGCCAGTTAATTTAGGCACCGAATCACTCGCCTTGTCACATTGCATATTTAACCCTTTTTTAAAAGGGATATAACTCACTTTTTGTGACGTATTTAGTTGAATAAATGTACGGTCAAAAATCGTTAGATTTATAAAAAAATATCCAGTACCTAAAACCACTAATATCAAGCCAATAGCCCAAAATCGATAGATTCGCTTCATGATTATTCCCTCTCTATGCTCGAATAATAACACCTCATCAAAGCAATGCAACTTCACTTTTCATGCTCATTAATACCTACAACACGGTAACTTTAACTTTTAGCTTTGATTTAAATCATACTTTGCTAAAAAAATCGTTGCATTTTCCTTTTGTTATCTTAGTATTTCACTCAACTTTTAACTCTACCTCATCAATAAGGAGATTCATTATGTCTTTTGGAGATAAAAAATTAAGTGAAATCGCAGTCAGCGTACCCGGCTCAACTTCTCTACTTCGTGAATATGATTTGGATTTCTGCTGTGGTGGTTCCGATACACTTGCAAACGCAGCAGCAGAAAAAGGATTAAATTTAGCAGAAATTGAAACGCGCTTAACCGAGCTTCAAAACAGCAAAGCAGAAAACCCGGAAGAATATTGGGTTAATGCAACTTATCCTGAAATTATCGATCATATTTTAGTTCGCTACCATCAACGCCACCGCGAACAGCTTCAAGAATTAATCGTCTTAGCGGATCGTGTAGAAAGTGTTCATGGCGATCGTGAAGATTGCCCAATAGGTGTGGCGGCTGAATTACGCAATGTCTATGAGGATTTGAGCAACCATATGATGAAAGAAGAGCACGTGCTTTTCCCTATGATCAAAGCAGGTAACTATATGATGGCGCAAATGCCAATTCGTATGATGGAAATGGAACACGCAGAACACGGCGAACATTTAGATGTATTGAAATCATTAACAAACAATATGACGCCTCCGGCTGATGCTTGCAATACATGGCGTGCGCTTTACAGCGGCATCCAAGAATTTGCAGATGATTTAATGATGCATATTCACCGTGAAAACAATATTTTATTCCCACGTGTTATTGCTGAAAACCACTAAGAGCAAATCATATAAAGAAAAAGGGCGAAATCATTCGCCCTTTAAAATTAGCCTAAAACTGACCGCACTTTACTTCTCTTCACTGCCTTTATATAAACGGTTTTTATACAAATAGCTACCAAGTAAGGCATGTGCCAAGGCTTCTTTTTTCATTTCTTCCGGCACGTCTTTTTCAGTTAATGTGTCTTTTTCCTTATCGTAAACATAGCCTTTTGCTTTGCTATTTGGTGTTTGGATAACGACATCATGATTGCCTTTCATTAAAGCTTGGGTTTGATCAAACTGCATAAAGGCACGATCTGGATTAACCTCTTGCGTTAAATCAAAACCAATCATCGGATAATTACCGCTTACCCCCGCAATAGAAAGTAAGGTTGTCGGCATATCAATTTGACTCACTAAACGACTGTCTCGGCGTGGTGCAACATGATCACCTAAAATTAATGCAGGAATATGGAAATGCTTAATTGGCACTAAGCTTGCCCCTGCTGCACGGGAGTCGTGGTCTGCAATCACCAAGAACACGGTATCTTTCCAATAATTAGATTGTTTCGCTAACTTGAAGAAGTGACCTATCGCGTAATCCGCATATTTTGCGCTGTTATTACGTGTTGCTTTTGGTTGTTCGTAAAGCTCAATTTTGCCATCTGGAAACTCGAAAGGATCGTGATTGCTCGAACTAAACACGAGGCTAAAGAACGGTTTTCCTTCATTCTGTAATTGGGTAAAGGTTTCGTTCGCTTTATCAAATAGATCCTCATCACTCACGCCCCAAGTCGCAGTAAATTTAGGATTTTGGTAATCTTTCTGATCGATAATGGTTTGGAAACCATTGCCATAGAAGAAGCTTGCCATATTATCAAAGTGCTTTTCACCGCCATAAATAAAGGAAGTGTTGTAACCTTGTTTGGCAAGTAAATCCGCAATGGTAAAGAAACCACTTTGGCTGTTATTCAATTTCACCACTGCACGTGCTGGAGTGGGTGTAAAGCCTGCTGTGGTGGCTTCAATACCACGAACAGAACGTGTCCCCGTAGCATAGAGATTTTCAAATAACCAGCCTTCTTTGGCTAACTTATCAAATTCAGGTGAAAGTGGTTTTCCGCCTAACGTACCCACAAATTGTGCCCCAAAACTTTCTTCCAAAATAATGACGATATTTTTCGGTTTACCTTGGTAAGTGGCTTGGTTTTTCGTTAATGTTGGAATCTTCTCTGAAATATAATCACTTTCAGGACGGCCACGGCTAGCTTTGACAATACGCAACATTTCATCAGTATCCATTTTGCCGTACACTGCGGAAGAAGAACCTTCATCTTTAAATTGCTGTGCCGCATAAAGGACAGAATAGCCAGAATTCAATACAAGAGAATTCACTAAACCATCGGAAGAAAAAGGCCACCATTGCAGGGTTAACACCACGGTGTTGGAAACTCGAACGCGCACCTAAAAAAGCAACGGCAATCACGAGCAATGCTATAACAGGGCGTAATTTCCAGCTCATTGGGCGTAAGTTTTTCACCGCATAACCAGAGAGTTTCCAATAACAGAAGAAAGCCGTAACGGTAAAAATAAGGCTAAAAATGACCGCAGTTAAATGACCTTCCATCAACATTGAAAAGACTTCTTTCGGATAAATTAAATATTCAATAAAGAGTCGGTTTGGACGGAAGTCATAGGTTTCGATAAATGCAGGCGTAGCCAATTCCATAAATAGAATAAACACACTACCTAAGGTAAGCCAAATGCGTAAAATCATTTTCCAAATTCGGCTATGATGAAATAGCACCGTAAATAATGCTGGCACACCAAATAAATAGCATAAGGCCACGATATCCATACGCAAGCCTTGCAAAAATAATTGTCCCCATCCCTCTACCGCAGAAACACGGTCTGCCTGCCAAATCGCAAGTCCAAGACGAGACAAGGTGAAAATAATCAGATTAATGATGACGAAGAGGAAAATCGGATATAAAGGAGAACGTGTTTGTTTCATTTTGACACTCATAAGTCCTAAGGGAATCGCTACCCTTTGATTAATTTAAAGCACGCTAATGTGCCATTCCTTTCATAGACAGATAAAAAAAAACACAAAGTGCGGTTAAAAACATCATCATTTTTGACCGCACTTTGAGAAAGTAAAATTACGCTGCAACTAACGCTTTTAATTGTTTTTCATAAGCTGCCCAGTCTGTAATTGGACGCGTTGCAACGCCTGTTTCCATCGCTTTTTTCGCTACTGCAGAAGAGACAGTAAACAATAAGCGAGGATCAAACGGAGTTGGAATCACATAATCAGGACCAAATGATAACGCACCATAACTTGCAATAATTTCTAACGGCACCTGTTCTTTCGCCAAACCTGCAATTGCACGAGAAGCCGCTAACTTCATTTCTTCATTAATCTCAGTTGCACCTACGTCTAATGCACCACGGAATAAGAATGGGAAACAAAGTACGTTATTTACTTGGTTTGGAAAATCTGAACGACCTGTACAAACAATCGCATCTGGACGCACTGCTTTCGCTTCATCAGGTGTAATTTCAGGTACAGGGTTAGCTAACGCTAAGATTAATGGATTCTCCGCCATGTTTTTCACCATTTCAGGTTTTAACGCACCTGCTTTAGAACAACCTAAGAAGACATCTGCACCGTTAACCGCATCGGCTAATGTACGCCAACCATTATCTTCAATCGCGTAGAATTGTTTGGTTTCATCCATGTTATCGCCACGACCTTTGAAAATCACGCCTTTAGAGTCACACATGGTGATATTTTCTTTTTTGAAACCTAATGCTCGAAGCAAGTTAGTACAAGCAATAGCAGAAGCACCTGCACCATTTACCACTAAGCGAACATCTGCGATATTTTTACCAATAATTTCTAAACCGTTTAATGCTGCCGCACCGACGATAATGGCTGTACCGTGTTGGTCATCATGGAATACTGGAATTCCCATACGTTCACGCAACGCTTTTTCAATGTGGAAACATTCTGGTGCTTTGATATCTTCAAGGTTAATGCCACCAAACGTTGGTTCTAATGAAGCAATAATATCGATTAATTTATCTGGATCATGCTCATTGATTTCAATATCGAATACATTGATACCGGCAAATTTTTTGAACAATACACCTTTCCCTTCCATAACGGGTTTTGAGGCAAGTGCACCAATATTTCCTAGACCTAACACGGCTGTACCATTTGAAATAACGGCCACTAAATTAGCACGCGCAGTATAACGACTTGCTGCTGAAGGATCTTTTTCAATCTCTAAACAAGGCTCAGCAACGCCTGGAGAATACGCAAGGGCTAAATCATGTTGGGTTTCTAATGATTTGGTTGGGGTGACCGCAATTTTTCCTGGAATTGGGAATTCATGAAAATCTAATGCAGCTTGGCGCAATTGTTCACTCATATAAAAATACTCCATTTTCACTTAGGCTAAATAAAATTTGCGCCATTATACTCTCTTTTAAACAGAATTTTGTGACATACCGCAAAAATTTTACAAAATTATTACAAAAATATGAGTGAAATCGACCGCACTTTTGTCTTTTCTTCACATTCAGAAGCAAAAACGTTACTATATCGCAAAAAATATACAGGATATAAATAATGAGTTTGTTTTCTAAATTTAGAAGCGCCATCAATAAATTACAACGGAAAGCCATTAATCAAACCTACCAAAAACGTTTAACTAACCAAGGCATGTCTGTGATTTCTGCAAACTGTGTAGGCGCGTTTATTTTGCACGATCTAAATCAGCCTTTTAACTCCCCATTTGTTAATCTCTATTTAGATCCGAGCGATTTTGTTCGCTATCTACAGAATATCGAAATTCTATCAAGCACAACCTCTTCAATTTATACAAACAGAAAAACCGTATCCCGTTGGCTTATTAGATGATCTTAAAGTGCACTTTATGCATTACCATTCTGAACAAGAAGCCAAAGAGAAATGGGAAGCGCGCTCACAGCGTTTAGATTTCGATAATTTATTTATTATGATGACGGATAAAGATGGCGGAAAAGGCGCAAAATATGAAGACTCTACAAGCCTTTGATAACTTGCCTTATCCAAACAAAGTGGTCTTTACCCACAAGCCTTATCCCGAGTTAAAATCCGCTTTCTACATTAAAGGCTTTGAAAACGAAAACGAAGTAGGTGATTTATTTACCTTTTCCGGTTGGAATGGCGAAAAATATTACGACCAGTTTGATTACGTCAGCTGGTTCAATCAAAAATAAGAGTTTACGATGCGACTAGATAAATTTATTGCCGAGAATACTGGTTTAACCCGTTCACAAGCCACCAAGGCCATTCGCCAAAGTGCGGTCAAAATTAACGGTGAAATTGTGAAAAATGGTGCGACCAAAGTCAGTCAAGAAGATGAAATTTATTTTGAAGATGAATTATTGACTTGGGTGGAAGAAGGTCAATATTTTATGTTGCATAAGCCTCAGGGCTACGTTTGCTCTCATGATGATGGTGACTATCCAACTATTTATCAATTCTTTGAACCGCCTCTTTCTGGCAAGTTACACAGTGCTGGACGATTAGATGTGGATACCACTGGCCTCGTGCTATTAACGGATGATGGGCAATGGTCACATCGTATTACCTCACCAAAGCATCAATGTGAGAAAACCTATTTAGTCACTTTAGCTGACCCAGTTGAGAACCATTATGCTTCAGCTTGTGAAGAAGGCATTTTGTTACGTGGTGAAAAAGAACCGACTAAGCCAGCAAAACTTGAAGTGTTAGATGATTACAACGTGAATCTGACTATCTCTGAAGGGCGCTATCACCAAGTGAAACGAATGTTTGCCGCACTGGGTAATAAAGTCGTGGCACTACATCGTTGGAGAATCGGTAACGTTGAATTAGATGAAAGCTTAGAAGAAGGCGAATTTCGTCCACTTACTCAGGAAGAAATCGACAATTTAGTGAAATAATATGAGCCAAAATATTAAACCTACCTTTATTTTTATCGCCACGCTCGGCATCCTCTCGATGCTACCGCCTTTGGGCGTGGATATGTATATTCCGTCCTTTTTAAATATCGCTGAAGACTTAAATATCAACTCCGAGCAAGTTCAGCATACGCTGACATTCTTCGCTTATGGTATGGCCGCAGGGCAATTATTCTGGGGGCCCTTTGGTGACAGTTTTGGTCGCAAACCCATTATTTTATTAGGTGTCATTATTGGTGCGATCACAGCCATTATTTTAACGGGTATTCATTCTATTGGTAGTTTCACTGCGCTGCGTTTCGTTCAAGGTTTCTTTGGGGCTGCGCCTGTTGTGCTTTCAGGGGCTTTATTACGAGATTTATTTAGTAAAGATCAGCTGTCTCGAATCATGTCCACCATCACGCTTGTCTTTATGATCGCGCCGCTTGTTGCGCCCATAATTGGTGGATATATCGTGAAATATTTCCACTGGCATATGATTTTTTATGTGATTGGCATCATGGGATTTCTTGCGGCATTGCTTGTCTTTTTCATTATTCCCGAGACCCATAAAAAAGAAAATCGTATTCCCCTGCGCCTGAATATCATTGCCCGTAACTTCATGACACTTTCTAAACAAAAAGAAGTGTTAGGTTATATGGCGGCGGCTTCTTTTGGTTTTGGTGGTTTATTTGCTTTCGTCACTGCGGGATCGATTGTTTATATCGGTATTTATGGCATTCCAGTCGATCAATTCGGCTATTTCTTTATGATCAATATCGCGATTATGACCGCTGCTTCTTATCTAAATGGAAAATTTGTATTGAAGCTAGGTGCTGAAACCATGTTACGAATTGGTATTGCCGTACAATTTATTTCAGGAATCTGGCTATTTTTAACCGCACTTTTTGATTTTGGTTTTTGGTCAATGGCAATTGGTGTGGCCTTTTTTGTCGGTCAAAACCCATTAATCTCATCCAATGCTACCGCCTCTATTCTAGAAAAATTCCCAACGATGGCAGGAACCGCAAACTCATTAATGGGAAGTGTACGTTTTGGTGTCGGTGCAGTGATGGGTTCCTTGGTAGCGAGCTTTTAAAATGGAAACCGCTGCGCCAATGCTTTATACAATGACAGCTTGCGTGGTCATTTCAGCCCTCTCTTATTACTTCCTAACTTATCGAAATGAACGATAAAGTGCGGTCAATTTTCGAGTCAATTTAAAACAATAAAGGCGGGATATCCCGCCTTTTTTATGTCCATCAACATTTATTTCCAAATTCGATGTTCTAATACTCGTTTTTTAATTTCAGGATAGAGATCAATTTTAAATTCAGGCTCTTTTCCTTCTTTTAATTGACGTTGATAGTCTTTCATTAACTTTCCACACAATCGGGGAAAGTAAAACGATCGCGACTAAGTTAATAATTGCCATCACAGCCATCACGGTATCCGCAAAATTCCACACAACATTACCTGATTTTACTGAACCGAAAATAAACGAAGAATAATACCGATAAACGGAATGCCCATACAAACCACGGTTTATTTTTAATAAAAGCGAATATTACTTTCCGCATAAGCATAGTTACCAATAATAGAGGAATAAGCAAAAAGCAATAAGATGAAAGCTAAGAAGTGTACGCCAAATTCACCTACATGATAACGCAATGCATTTTGCGTTAAGGAAATACTTTTCAGTGTTTCACTGCCGTAATTATCTGAAAGCAGAATAATCACTGCCGTACAAGTACAGACGATCATGGTATCTACAAACACACCAAGCATTTGCACTAAACCTTGGCTTACTGGATGTTTTACATGTGCTGCAGCGGCCGCATTTGGGTGCTGACCCCATCCCTGCTTCATTAGAGAATAATCCCCGTTTTATCCCCATCATCATGGCTTTAGACACTAAAGCACCAAACATCCCACCAGCGGCAGATTGGAAAGTAAAAGCACTTTTATAAATATTGGCGATTACCGTTGGGATCATATCAATATGCATGCCTAAGATAATTACCGCCATAATTAGATAAAAGAGTGCCATCATCGGTACTACGCTACTAGAAATGGTCGCAATACGTTTCACGCCACCAAAAATAATCGCGGCAGTTAAAACAACTAAAACAAGACCAACATATTCACCTTGCCAATTCCAAGCATTTTTAGTTGCTTCTACGATTGAGTTTGCTTGTACTGAATTAAATGCAAAACCAAAAGGTAAAAATAAGTGATACTAGCAAACGCTACAGCTAAGCAACGTGATTTTAAACCTTGTGTAATATAGTAAGCGGGGCCACCACGGAAAGAGCCATCTTTATCTTGAATTTTAAATACTTGTGCTAAGGTAGATTCTGCAAAAGCACTCGACATGCCAATAAATGCCGTTACCCACATCCAGAACACCGCACCTTCACCACCAAGCGCAATAGCTGTTGCCACACCACTGATATTACCAACACCAACTCGGCTGGCTAAACCTGTTGCAAATGCCTGGAATGGTGTTAAAGAATTCCCCTCTGCCGCACGTCCAAACCACATTTCACGTATACTTGCAGGGTAAAAGACGTAGTTGTACTAAACCTGTAGTAATCGTAAAAAATAAGCCTACACCTAATAAAATAACAATCGTGATATTCCATAATGGCTCATCTAAATGTTCAACAACCCATGTTAAACCTTGCTCAATCCAGTTCCCAAATTCTGTCAACATAAAAACCTCGCTTAAAAAAATCAATATTTTGATTGTAGAGAGATAAAGAAAAAAATCCAGTTTTCTTAAAAAGAAACTGGATTTTTTTATCCTATAACATAAAAATTTATTCAGATTTTTGCTGTATTTTTAGATTAAATCTATTCACGTTTTAAAAATAATGCTGCAGCACCACGCACTCCACCAGAATCACCATGTTTTGCTTTTTTGATTGGTGGCACTTTTGCACTACGCATTAAATGAGGTGGCAATGCTTTTGGTAACGCTTCATAGAGATAATCAAAATTCGATAAACCACCACCAAGAACAATCATATGTGGATCAAATGCAGTGATAATGTTACCGATAGAAATAGCCGCTAACTCTACAAAAATGCGAACAAAATCAACCGCACTTTCCTCTTTCGCATAAAAACGATCGATAATGTCTTTGGCTGATAATGCCTCGCCTTTTAAATCACGGTACAACATTTCAAAACCGCGACCTGAAATATACGTATCTAAACAGGCATGATTACCACAACCACATTGATAAATAGGGGCTTTATCCCAACCCAATAATTTTAAGGCATGATAATTTAATTGAAGATGACCTAACTCTCCTGCCATTCCCACTTGTCCTGAGTGAATTTTGCCGTTAATTACAAAGCCACCTCCAAAACCAGTGCCTAAAATAAGCCCTAATACAGAAGGATATTGGGTATTCTCTTCGTCCCAAGCTTCAGAAAGCGCAAAGCAATTTGCATCATTTTCAGCTCGCACTTCACGCCCGAGTATTTTCTCAAGATCAGTTAAAATAGGCTTATTATCTGCAACACGAATATTCGTCACTTCAGCAAGCCCTGTTGTCAAATTAACAAAACCTGGCAACCCAAGGCCTACCGTGCCTTTTTCACCAAAGTGAGCATCTGCACGTTCGACTAAAGTTTTGATCGTCTGCAACCAATCTTGATAATCCGTTTGTGGCGTTGGCACACGCTCGGTATAAAGTTTTTCTAATTTTTCATTAAAAGCGGCTAATTCAATCTTCGTGCCACCAATATCAATACCGTAATACATATTGTCTCCTTAAAAGAGCGGTCAAATTTGTTGGAATATATAGGCTGTATTTTCCTTGAAATCAAAATGAAAATCCATGACAAAAATCATATTTTCTACAAGCAATAAAAAAGACCGGCTTTATCACTAAAACCGGTCTTTGATGCTATTTATTGTTAAACAAGCCTTTCTTCTGTAAGAAACCAAAAATAATCAAATGAACAATCCATGCTGAAATTATCGCCACAAATAAATCGATTGGATAATGCATCCCAAGGCGTACGCGGCTAATCAACATTAATACGCCCCAAATGGTCATGGCACCAATCAGTAATTCCGCTTTAAAAGAACGATTGCCTAATAATTGGCTAAATCCAACGGCTAACATTAGCCAAGTGGCGGCAAAAATAGAATGTCCTGATGGGAAAGAATAACCTGTTTCATCTTCATAATGCGCTTTTAACCAGGCTGGTGTATCGGCTTGTGTAGAATAAAATTTATCCACTAATTTTGCACGCTCTGAACGATCTTGATGATAAAAAGCATCCGTAGTGCTTTCTGTTTTTTCTGCTAAATAGACGGTGAAAGGACGCGGCTCGGCAAAAACCGTTTTTAAACCTGTTTTAATTACTTGTGTGGATAATACCGACAGGCCCATTACAATCACGCCCATAATCCACTGTTTACGGTTTTCAAAAAGAAAACGGAAAAGTAAAGCAAACACACCACAGGTAATTAAAGCATAAGGTACGCTACCTGTTTCGGTTAAAAGATAAAGCCAATAATCCCATTCCATTAATTGGTTGTTTCCATGCCAATGATAAGCAAAACCCCAAACAAAAAATGGTACAAGACAAAGGAATAACGTATATAATGACAGCCTTTTAAACATTGTTGCCTCTTGATAATAAAAATAAAGTGCACATTTTAGCAGAATAAAGTTGAAAAAGGATAAGTTATGTCAAAAATCCAACTGGTTGCTCAAGCCAATTTGCCTACCGAATATGGCATATTTAAAATGGTCGGATTTGAATTTCCCGATACAAAAAAAGAACATGTCGCTTTAGTGATGGGTGATATTTCAAACCAAGATGAGCCTGTGCTCGCCCGTATTCATTCGGAATGCTTAACGGGTGATGCATTACACAGTTTAAAATGTGATTGCGGTTTCCAGCTTGCAGCCGCATTACGTCAAATTAGCGAAGCGGGTCGAGGTGTGTTGATCTATCATCGTGAAGAAGGACGAGGTATTGGTCTAATTAATAAAATTCGTGCTTATTCATTACAAGATCAAAAGGCATGGATACTATTGAAGCCAACCTTGCATTAGGCTTTAAAGCTGATGAACGTAACTTTAATGTGTGTGCCGATATGTTTGAATTATTAGGTGTGAAGCAAGTTCGCTTGATGACAAACAACCCGCAAAAAGTAGAAACCATGAAAAAAGCGGGAATTAATATCGTAGAACGTGTGCCATTGAATGTAGGTGAAAACCGTTACAATACGAAATATCTTGATACTAAAGCGAAAAAAATGGGCCATTACATTGTGCACAATAATGAAGAACATTTAATGACTTGCCCACATTGCCAAGAAGAAGTGATTTAATAAAAAGCCATACAACTGTATGGCTTTTCTTTTATCAAAACAATTATTGATTAACACCCCAATGACGAGTGTCTTTATCAAATTTCATGCCTGAATGCGATCCTTCCGAACCATTAAAATAAACGTCTTTATTTGCGCAAGCTGAAATCACTAATGCACCGATAACAATAAGAATTAATTTTTTCATTGTATTTACCTTTTTAAAACTAACTTGTCCAAATTGTATCACAACTTTTGTTGGCCTTACCTGCTTAAATTAGTCCTTTTCTTGCAAAATTTATCTTTGACTTCTACAATACCACCTCATTTTTAACCTTGTAGTTCGCAAACCTCCTACACAAAAAAACTAGGTATCCTATGAATATTTCAAATCCTAATCACAATCGTAAAGCCCTTGTGATCTTCTCTGGCGGACAAGATTCCACAACCTGTTTAATTCAAGCTATTGCCGAATATGGCGTAGAAAATGTTGAAACCGTCACCTTTCAATACGGCCAGCGCCATGCTATTGAATTAGAAAAAGCCCGTTGGATCGCCAAAGATCTCGGCGTAAAACAAACGTTGATTGATACGTCCGTCATCAAATCTATCACCCACAATGCTTTAATGGATGCAAACGCTGACATTGAGCAAAAAGACGGTGAATTACCGAATACCTTTGTGGATGGCCGCAACGCACTCTTCTTATTGTATGCGGCAATTTACGCAAAAGGCCAAGGTATTAATGACATTATCACGGGCGTATGTGAAACAGATTTCAGTGGCTATCCGGATTGTCGTGATGTGTTTATCAAATCCATGAATGTCACCCTTAATTTAGCCATGGATTACCCGTTCAATTTAAAAACACCGTTAATGTATCTCACCAAAGCACAAACTTGGGCATTAGCTGATGAATTAGGTGCGTTAGATTATGTTCGTCAGCATACCCACACTTGCTATGAAGGTGTTGAAGGTGGCTGTGGGGAATGCCCAAGCTGTAAATTGAGAGATAAAGGCTTGCAGGAATATTTAGCAACAAAAGCAAAAGCTTAGTATCTCGATAACTCACTCCATAACAGATTAAATAGATTCAAATGAACCCCAAGTGCGGTCAAAATTCACGTCAAATTTTGACCGCACTTTTACTTAATATAGTATCCTTATCTTTTCTCATCTTTGATTTTATAAACGCGTCATTTTTTGATAAAATCACGCTAATTTTTTTATAAATAAGTAACTAATTTTAAAAATGACTACAAATTATTCTGCTCAAGAAATTACGGTTCTGAAAGATCTCGAACCGGTGCAAATTCGCCCCGGTATGTACACGGACACTACCCGTCCAAATCACCTTGCTCAAGAAGTTATCGATAACAGTGTGGACGAAGCCCTTGCGGGTTTTGCCACCAAAGTTGAAGTGATTTTACACGCCGATCAATCGCTTGAAGTCATTGATAATGGCCGCGGAATGCCTGTGGATATTCACCCAACTGAAGGCGTTTCTGGTGTCGAAGTGATCTTAACCAAACTTCATGCTGGCGGTAAGTTCTCGAATAAAAACTATGAATTTGCCGGTGGTTTACACGGGGTGGGGATTTCTGTCGTCAATGCCCTTTCTGAACGCGTTGATATTCAAGTTAAACGTAACGGTGAAGTGTATAAAATTGCCTTTGAAAATGGCGCAAAAGTAGAAGAATTAGAAGTCATCGGGACTTGTGGCAGACGTACAACCGGCACCACCGTTCATTTTAGACCGAATCCAAAATATTTTGATAGCAAGAATTTTTCTGTTAGTCGTTTACGCCACTTATTACGTGCGAAAGCCGTGCTTTGTTCTGGCTTAGAAATTAAATTTGTCGATAAAGTGAATAACACTGAAGATGTGTGGTGCTATCAAGATGGTTTATCCGATTACTTAACAGAAGCAGTAAATGGTTTTGAAACCTTACCTGAAAAACCTTTTGTTGGTGAATTTAAAGGCTCAACGGAAGCAGTAAGCTGGGCATTGTTATGGTTGCCGGAAGGTGGCGAGCTTATTGCAGAAAGCTATGTAAACTTGATTCCAACGGTACAAGGCGGAACACACGTAAATGGTCTTCGCCAAGGTTTGCTCAATGCCATGACTGAATATTGTGAATTCCGCAATAAATTACCACGTGGCGTGAAATTAACCGCAGACGATATTTGGGATCGCTGTGCTTACATTCTTTCACTCAAAATGCAAGATGCCCAATTTGCCGGCCAAACCAAAGAACGCTTATCTTCCCGTCAAAGTGCGGTCTTTGTTGCGGGTGTTTTAAAAGATGCCTTCAGTTTATGGTTGAATCAAAACGTGCAAGATGCGGATCGCTTAGCTGAAATGGCTATTAGCTCTGCACAACGTCGTTTAAATGCCGCTAAAAAAGTCGTACGTAAAAAATTAGTCAGCGGTCCTGCTCTACCTGGAAAATTAGCCGATTGCGCATCACAAAATTTAGAAAAAACCGAATTATTCTTAGTAGAAGGTGACTCTGCGGGTGGCTCGGCCAAACAAGCGCGTGATCGCGAATATCAAGCGATCCTGCCGTTACGTGGAAAAATCTTAAATACTTGGGAAGTCGCCAGTGATCAAGTGCTTGCCTCAACGGAAATTCATGATATTGCAGTGGCGCTTGGTATCGATCCTGATAATGAAGACTTATCTCAACTCCGTTACGGTAAAGTCTGTATTTTAGCCGATGCGGACTCTGATGGTTTGCATATTGCCACCCTACTCTGTGCACTCTTTTTACGCCATTTCCCGAAATTGGTTCAAGATGGGCATGTTTATGTGGCAATGCCACCACTCTATCGTATCGACTTAGGCAAAGAAGTGTTTTATGCTCTCGATGAAAGCGAAAAAGAAGCGATTTTAGAACGCTTAAAAGGTAAAAAAGGTAGCTTAAACGTACAACGCTTTCAAAGGTTTGGGTGAAATGGATCCGTCACAATTACGTGAAACCACCATGGATCCGAATACACGCCGTTTAGTTCAATTAACCTATGAGCTAGGTGAAGATCAAGGGGCAGAAACATTAGAATTAATGGATATGTTACTCGCCAAAAAACGAGCGGAAGATCGCAAAAATTGGTTGCAAACCAATGGCGATCAAGTGGATTTAGCTGTTTAATTATTTGAGGTCAATCATGAACGAACAACGTCGAGATTTCTTTTAAAGAAATAGTGCGCTAGGCCTAGCAACAATTACATTAGGTGCAGGTTTAAGCCTTATTCCTTCTGCTCAAAGCAGAGGAAAAGCCCTCTAATACGGCAACCACTGCAGTTGAAAAATTTACCAGAAATTGAAGCTGAACTGACGCTTGCGCCCAAATGTGCCAAAACCGATTGAACGTAACTATCCAGCAAAAGTCGTGGTAAAACTGACCGCACTTGAGCAAATTATGGATTTAATGGATGGTGTGCAATTTAAATTCTGGACATTAAACGGTAGCGTGCCTGCGCCATTTATTCGTGTACGCGAAGGCGATATGGTGGAAGTGCAACTTTCCAACTCAGCGAGTTCAATGATGCCGCACAGTATCGATTTTCACGCTGCCGCTGTGCCAATGGGCGGTGCTATCGCGAGTGAAACGCCCGCCAACACGTACATCCACCTTCCAATTTAGAGCGTTACGTTCGGGGATTTATTTATACCACTGCGGCAGCCAGCCTGTGGATATTCACCTTGCTAAAGGGATGTATGGTTTAGTTTTAGTTGAGCCAAAAGAAGGCTTACCAAAAGTGGATCGTGAATTTTACATTATGCAAAGTGAATTCTATACAAAAGGTGAATTTGGCGATCCTGGCTTGCAGCCGTTTAGTATGAAAAAAGCTATTGATGAGCGCCCAGAATATGTCCTCTTCAACGGCAAAGTCGGCGCAACTATGGATGAAAATGCCTTAAAAGCAAAAACTGGCGAAACAATTCGCCTATTTGTAGGAAATGCGGGGCCGAATTTATGCTCTTCTTTCCACTTAATCGGTGCAGTATTTGACAATGTGTATGTAGAAGGCGGCACACTTGTTAATCACAATGTTCAAACGACCTTGATTCCATCTGGCAGTGCCACCATGGTAGAAACTCGAATTGATGTACCGGGTACTTATGTCTTTATGGATCATTCCATTTTCCGCGCTGTAAACAAAGGCACAATGGGACATATTGTGGTTGAAGGCGAAAAAAATCCAAATATTTATTCCGGAAAATTAAAAGACGAAGCCTTTAAAGAAGCCAATCCACAAAAACCGCAACCTGTTCCTTATGAAATAGACAGTCATAAAGGAATAGATATGGGACATTCTCCTCACGAACATTCAGATACAAATTCTGGTGCAACAAGAAAATAGATAGAAAAATATGAGCAATATTAACTACGAAGGCATCGAGCAGATGCCACTTCGCACCTTTACAGAAAAGGCTTACCTTAATTATTCAATGTACGTCATTATGGATCGTGCATTGCCTTTTATTGGAGATGGCTTAAAGCCTGTTCAACGTCGTATTGTCTATGCGATGTCTGAACTGGGTTTAAATGCCGCGGCAAAATTTAAAAAGTCCGCGCGTACCGTCGGTGATGTGTTAGGTAAATTCCATCCACATGGTGACTCTGCTTGTTATGAAGCCATGGTATTAATGGCTCAGCCTTTTTCTTACCGTTATCCTTTGGTAGATGGGCAAGGAAACTGGGGGGCACCAGATGATCCTAAATCATTCGCGGCAATGCGTTATACTGAATCTCGCTTATCCAAAATCTCTGAAATTCTATTATCTGAATTAGGTCAAGGCACTGTTGATTTCCAACCGAACTTTGATGGCACCTTAGAAGAACCACAATATTTGCCTGCGCGTTTGCCTCATATTCTGTTAAACGGTACTACCGGGATTGCCGTTGGTATGGCAACAGATATTCCACCACATAATATTAATGAAGTGGCGGATGCAGCTGTGATGCTACTCGATAATCCAAAAGCAGGATTAGACGATGTACTCAATATCATTCAAGGCCCTGATTTCCCAACGGAAGCGGAAATTATTTCGCCAAAGATGATATTCGTAAAATGTATGAAACCGGCCGAGGCTCTATCAAAATGCGTGCGACATGGCATAAAGAAGATGGTGAAATCATCATTAGCGCACTTCCTCATCAATCTTCACCATCAAAAATTATTGCACAAATTGCTGAGCAAATGACCGCGAAAAAATTGCCAATGGTGGAAGATATTCGTGATGAAGCAGATTACGAAAATCCTGTGCGTATCGTGCTTGTACCACGTTCAAATCGCGTTGACACAGATGCCTTGATGGCGCATTTATTTGCAACGACCGATCTTGAAAAAAGCTATCGTGTGAATATGAATATGATCGGACTTGATCATAAACCAGCCGTAAAAGGCCTACTTCAAGTTCTTACCGAATGGCTGACATTCCGTCGTACTACCGTGACACGCCGTTTACAACATCGTTTAGATAAAGTACTCGCTCGTTTGCACATTTTAGATGGTTTGATGATTGCCTTCCTCAATATTGACGAAGTGATTGAGATTATTCGTACTGAAGATGAACCAAAACAAGTTTTAATGGCTCGTTTTAACTTAAGTGATGAACAGGCTGAAGCCATTTTAAACTTACGTTTGCGCCATTTAGCTAAATTAGAAGAGCATCAATTACAAGCTGAAAAAGATAAACTCGAAGAAGAGCGGTCAAATTTAGAGTTAATTTTAGGATCTGAGCGTCGCTTAAATACCTTGATCAAAAAAGAAATTCAAGAAGACGCGAAAAAATACGCCAGCCCTAGAATGTCTCAATTAGTTGAACGTGAAGAAGCGAAAGCGATTTCTGAAAGCGAAATGACGCCAGCAGAACCTGTTACCGTCATCTTATCTGAAATGGGTTGGGTACGCTGTGCGAAAGGTCATGATATTGATCCGGAAGGATTAAGCTATAAAGCAGGCGATAAATATCTAGCACACGCTTGTGGTAAAAGTAATCAGCCAGTAATCTTCATTGATAGCACTGGTCGTAGCTATGCTTTAGATCCATTAAGCTTGCCTTCTGCGCGTTCACAAGGTGAACCGCTCACCGGTAAACTGACATTACCGGCAGGTGCGACCATTGAACAGGTTATTATGGAACCTGAAAAACAAGAATTATTGATGGCATCAGATGCAGGATATGGTTTTATTTGCAAATTTGAAGATTTAATTGCACGTAATAAAGCTGGAAAAGCCTTGATTTCTTTGCCAGAAAATGCGAAAGTCTTGAAACCTGAGACACTTTCCGAGTCGGCCTCACTTCTTGTGTCCCTCACTTCAGCGGGTCGAATGCTGATTTTTCCGGTACGGGATTTACCGGCATTATCAAAAGGGAAAGGCAACAAAATCATCAGTATTCCAGCAGCGAATGCAAAAGCGCGGTCAGAATTATTGGTGAAATTGTTCTTAATTTCAGAGCAAGCTAGCCTTGAGTTCCATTCCTGGCAAACGAAAAATCACATTAAAACCGGAAGATCTGCAAAAATTCCGAGCGGAACGCGGCAGAAAAGGCTCCCAATTACCACGTGGATTACATAGCAATGTTGATATTGTGGTAGTTGAACCCAAACACAACTCATAAGAACTCTCGAAACCAAACTAAATAGGAGGATATTTCGTGAATATTGTTTTTGATACCTATCAAACTCTTGCTTTAGCAAGCTTTGTATTATTACTCGGTTATTTTCTAGTAAAACGTATTCGCGTTTTACAAACATTCAATATCCCTGAGCCTGTTGTTGGTGGCTTTATTGTGGCTATTGCATTAACCATTTTATACAAAGTAAACGGCACCTCATTTACCTTTGAGGAAAGCTTAAAAACATCGATGATGTTAGTATTCTTCTCATCTGTCGGTTTAAGTGCAAACTTTGCTCGCTTAATTAAAGGCGGAAAACCATTAGTTATCTTCCTACTTGTCGCTGCCCTTCTCATTGTTTTCCAAAATTTCATCGGTATTTTAGGTACTCAATTATTAGGCATTGATCCTGCTTACGGTTTACTTGCAGGTTCTATTACCTTAACGGGTGGTCATGGTACAGGTGCTGCTTGGGCAGAAACATTCACCAAAGAATTTAACCTACCTGCTGCAACAGAAATTGCCATGGCATGTGCCACATTTGGTTTAGTCTTCGGTGGCATCTTAGGTGGTCCAGTATCTCGTTATTTATTAAATCATCAAAAACAAGGTGAAAACCCAGAGAATGATGAAGTAGATGACGTACAAGAGGCATTTGAACACCCAACTTACAAACGTAAAATAAATGCGCGCTCAATCATTGAGACCATCGCAATGCTTTCTTTATGTTTACTCGTCGGTAAATACTTAGATGGCTTAACAAAAGGTACACAAATGCAATTACCGACATTCGTATGGTGTTTGTTTACTGGGGTAATTATTCGTAACAGCTTAACCAATTTATTCAAATTCCAAGTGGCTGATTCAGCGATTGATGTATTAGGTAGTGTAGGTTTATCTATCTTCTTAGCCATCGCCTTAATGTCTCTCAAACTTTGGGAATTGGTAGGTCTTGCAGCAGATGTACTCATTATCTTAGCGGTTCAAGTTGCCTTCATGGCTTTCTTCGCCATCTACGTCACATACCGTATTATGGGTAAAGATTATGATGCTATTGTGTTAAGTGCGGGTCACTGTGGTTTCGGTCTCGGTGCAACACCAACAGCCGTTGCTAACATGCAAGCGATTACCAGTCGTTTCGGACCTTCTCACAAAGCATTCTTAATCGTACCAATGGTAGGGGCGTTCTTTATCGACTTATTAAATAATGGTATTTTAAAAATGTTCTTAAACCTTGTTAAATACCTTCACTAATAAAATATAAAAAGAAAGGCTGACATTTTGTCAGCCTTTTTACTTTGCAAACCCATTATGCTAAATATTCTAAAAATTCCCCTACGGTGTGGAAAGATCCAAATACCAGCACAATGTCATTTTTATCTGCATTTTTAACCGCACTTTGCACACCTTCAACTACAGAATCTTCAGAAACACTTCTTGCTGATGGGTAAACTGATGTTAATTTTGCATTTAAGTCATCACCCGATTGACCACGGTAACCGCCTAATGTAACACAGTACCATTGGTCAATAATGGAAGTAAGCTGGGTAAACACCGACTCGGCATCTTTATCTTTTAACATTCCGCAAACGGCAATAATGCGACCTGATATTTGTGCTTTAAGTGCGGCCAATTTCTCGGCTAAATATTTTGCTGCATGAGGATTATGCCCAACATCGATGATCACTTTTGGCAACTGTGAATAAGGCATATTCAAGCGTTCTGCCAATTTTTCTAATTGATTACCTTTCAATTGTTGGAAACGACCCACCAATTCCACTTCAATTAATGAACGTTTAATGGTATCGACAGAAATATCAAAAGGCAGCTGTTCAACGGCAGCCAAAGCTGTTGCGGCATTAGCTAATGGAATTTGGCAAAACGGCAGATTTTCTAACCGCACTTTGTTGCTCTGCCACATCCAAGTTTGCTCATTGGCTTTAAACGACCAATTAACATCTCGGCGTGAAACGTGGCAATGTAATTTCTCCGCTTGTTCTAACATAGGTTGTGGAACATTGGGTTCGCCAATCACAACCGGTTTATTCGCGCGGAAAATACCCGCTTTTTCAAAGCTAATTTCTTCACGCGTTGAACCCAGAAAATCCGTATGATCAATATCAATACTGGTGATAACTGCCAGATCATTATCGACAATATTGGTTGCATCTAAGCGTCCACCAAGCCCTACTTCTAAAATGACGACATCAAGCTTCGCTTGTTTGAATAAATGCAAAGCTGATAAGGTGCTAAATTCAAAATAAGTGAGGGACTGCGTTTTATGCTTTTCGATGAAATCAAAAGAAGCGGTATGCATTTCATCTGGCAAGTCTTGATTTTGAATACGAACACGTTCGTTATAACGCAATAAATGAGGTGAGGAATACACACCCACACGCAAACCGTGATTTAACAAAATAGTTTCAAGCAAACGGCAAGTCGTGCCTTTGCCATTTGTCCCCCCCACCGTGATCACATAAGGTGCGGGATTCAAAAGGTCCAATTCTTCTGCCACGGATTTAATGCGTTCTAGCCCTAAATCAATAGCTTTAAAGTGACTGTTTTCCAAATAAGAAAGCCACTCAGCGAGTGGCGAAGTGGCTTTTAAATTCATTGTATTACTCATGTTCAACAACTTCTACTTCAACAAAAGGTGAAGGTTGATTGGTGAGTTTGCTTAAAAGGTTTCCAAGGGTTGAACGCATTTCTGAACGCTTCACGATCATATCAATCGCCCCTTTCTCGAGTAAGAATTCACTACGTTGGAAGCCTTCTGGTAATTTTTCACGTACGGTTTGTTCGATAACACGTGGGCCAGCAAAACCGATTAATGCTTTTGGCTCAGCAATGTTTACATCACCTAACATCGCAAAACTTGCAGATACCCCACCTAATGTTGGGTCAGTTAATACAGAAATAAACGGTACGCCTTTTTCACGCATTTTTGCTAATACTGCACTAGTTTTTGCCATTTGCATTAAGGAGAAAAGTGCTTCTTGCATGCGTGCACCACCACTTGCAGAGAAACAAACAAAGGGACAATTTAATTCCATTGCTTTTTCTGCCGCTTTTACAAATTTTGAACCCACAACAGAGCCCATTGAACCGCCCATGAAACTAAAGTTAGATGCGGCAACAACTACAGGCATGTTGTAAAGTGTACCCGTCATTGTGATTAACGCATCTTTTTCACCGGTTTCTTTTTGTGCAGCAGTAATACGATCTTTATATTTTTTTAAATCTTTAAATTTAAGAATATCTTTTGGTTCTAAATCAGCCGACAATTCTTGGCTTGAACCCTCATCTAATAAAGCTAAAAGGCGCTCACGAGCATCAATGCGCATATGATGGCCGCATTTTGGGCAAACATGTAAATTACGTTTTTACTTCTTCGCCGTAAAGGACTTGTTCGCAAGAGGTACATTTTGTCCAAACCCCTTCTGGCACGTTTGCTTTACGTGATGTAGCGGAAGAGGTTCCTTTGCTAAAAATTTTATCAATCCAGCTCATTTTTTACCTTTTTTATTAACTAGAAAAGTTTGCGTATTTAATCATAATTTAGCGAAATTTGCTAGTCAGATGAGATTATCTTCTAAAAACAACGGCCCTAAATTTTTCTGTGGAATCGCAAATTTTTCAGGGTAAATGACATTCACTAAATATAAGCCTTCGGGTTTCGCTGTTGGAGCAGCTAATTTACGATCTTTTTGCTCTAACAACCATTTCATCCACTCAACAGGTTGATTGCCTGCGCCGACTTCTATCAAGCTTCCCACAATATTGCGTACCATATGATGCACAAAAGCATTGGCTTGAATATCCACAATAATGTACTGCCCTTTTCGCACCACATTTAAATGATGCACATTTCGCCAAGGGGTATTCGATTGACATTGTGCCGCACGGAAAGAGGAAAAATCATTTTCGCCCAATAAAAACTGCCCCGCTTGGTGCATTTTCTTTTCGTCCAAATCTAAATGGCAATGGGTAATTCCTTCTGGCAAAATGGCTGAACGTAATTTATTACAATATAAAATATAACGATAACGACGAGCTGTTGCCGAAAAACGGGCATGAAATTCATCATTCACCACCTTTGCCCAACTCACAGAAATATCATCAGGCAAATTCGCATTCGTGCCAAATGCCCAAGCTTTTTCAGGACGAATTGCTGTGGTTTCAAAATGCACGACTTGTCCCGTGCCATGCACACCAGAGTCTGTTCTACCCGCACAAAACACTTCAATTTTTTCATTTGCCACGAAAGATAACGCTTTTTCTAATTCTTCTTGTACACTGCGCACTTTCTCTTGTCGCTGCCAGCCACAATACTGTTTTCCGTTATATTCAATGCCTAAGGCTATCTTCATTGGAAAATACTCCTAAAACGATTTCAAATTTGACCGCACTTTGCCCGAAAAGAAAAAACACCAATAACTCATCATTATTGGTGTTCTTATCACAAGCTAAAAATTAAGCACGTTTGAAGTCAATGTGAACCAATTTTGGTTTGAATGGGTGACGTTGCATTGCTTGAACTTTCACTGCAACTTCTTTACCTTCAACCACTAAAGTGATTACATCGCTATAGAAAGAATCGTGAACTTGTGCGTTGTTTAATTCATCGTGATTTAAGATGATTGAAACAGGTGCTTCGCTGCCACCATAAATGATTGCAGGGATTTGACCGTTGTGACGCAGGCGGCGGCTCGCACCCTTACCTTGCGCTTGACGAACTTCAGCGTTAAATTTAAATGCCATTTTAATGTTCTCTTGATTAAAAGTTTAAAATAAAAAATTGCAGGCGACCCAGCAATTTTCCTAAATTTGCTCAAAGACAAACTTTGAGAGCGACGGATTATAAAATATTCAGCTCCACAATGCAAATTTACTCAGCAAATTTTTTCTAGGCTTTTCAAGGCAAAGCGATTAAAATAAGCCCCAATTTTTAATTAATTTTAACTAACTGATTGTAAGTGGGTTTCAAATGGAATTTCTTATCAGCTTTTTTACCGATTACGGTTATTGGGCGGTGCTATTTGTTCTTATTATTTGTGGCTTTGGTGTACCCATTCCAGAAGATATCACGCTCGTATCCGGTGGCGTAATTGCTGGTCTTTATCCTGAAAGTGTAAACTCCCATTTAATGTTATTAGTCAGTATGATCGGCGTACTTGCTGGTGACTCTTGTATGTATTGGCTTGGTCGCATTTATGGCACCCGAATTCTTCGTTTCCGCCCAATGCGCAAAGTGCTCACCTTACAACGCTTAAAAATGGTGCGTGAGAAATTTGCCCAATACGGCAACCGTGTTTTATTTGTGGCTCGTTTCCTTCCAGGATTACGCGCACCAATTTACATGGTTTCAGGTATCACCCGCCGCGTAAGCTACACTCGCTTTGTGTTAATTGATTTCTGCGCTGCCATTATTTCCGTACCAATTTGGGTTTATCTTGGCGAATTAGGTGCTAAAAACTTAGATTGGTTACACGAACAAATTCAAAAAGGTCAGCTTGTAATTTACATCCTTGTTGGTGCATTAGCGGTTTTCTTATTCTGGAAATGGAAAAAAGCGAAGAAACAGGCTAAATAATTTCTTATAAAGTGCGGTTAAAATTTTATAAATTTTTCGTTAATAAAAAAACGCTTAATAATTTTTATTAAGCGTTTTTTTGTTTTTGTTAACCTACTCTCACATCTTTATTTTTCTAAATAAGCAGAAGATGTCCCTTGAAACTTACATTTCAAGGGACAGAGCTTTGCGAGAAATCTTTTCTCTTATTGTAACAACGTTTTTTTCATTTCGCAGTGCCATTACAATGAGGTGAATTCTATCTATTTATTTTTTTATCGTCAATATATTTTTTATACAAAAATTTGTTAAAATTTAAACAAAAAAACTAATAAAAAGGAACCAACCTTATGGAAAATAAAAACTTACATTATATCCTTGGCCTCGACCTTGGTATCGCCTCTGTTGGCTGGGCTGTAGTTGAAATTGACGAAAAAGAGAATCCTCTACGTTTAATTGATGTTGGTGTACGTACTTTCGAACGAGCAGAATTACCCAAAACAGGTGAAAGCCTCGCACTTTCTCGCCGTTTAGCCCGCTCCGCTCGTCGATTAACTCAACGTCGCGTTGCTCGCCTGAAAAAAGCAAAACGACTTCTAAAATCAGAAAATATCCTATTATCCACTGATGAATGTCTTCCTCATCAAGTTTGGCAGCTACGTGTCGAAGGTCTAGATCGTAAACTAGAACGCCAAGAATGGGCTGCTGTGTTATTGCATTTAATTAAGCATCGTGGTTATTTATCTCAGCGTAAAAATGAAAGTAAAAGCGAAAATAAAGAACTAGGTGCGTTATTAAGCGGTATAGCCAGTAACCATGAATTATTGCAACAAGCTACATATCGCTCGCCTGCAGAACTTGCCGTAAAAAAATTTGAGGTCGAAGAAGGTCATATCCGTAACCAGCAAGGCGCCTATACTCACACGTTTAGCCGACTAGACTTACTCACCGAAATGGAACTTCTCTTCTCTCGTCAACAACACTTTGGTAGTCCATTCGCTTCAGAAAAATTATTAGAAAATTTAACCGCACTTTTAATGTGGCAAAAGCCAGCCTTATCTGGTGAAGCCATTTTAAAAATGCTCGGTAAATGTACTTTTGAAGATGAATATAAGGCGGCTAAAAATACCTATACTGCAGAACGTTTTGTTTGGATAACAAAATTAAATAATTTACGTATTCAAGAAAATGGCTTAGAACGCACCTTAAATGATAATGAACGTTTAGCATTAATGGAGCAACCCTATGACAAAAATAGATTATTCTATTCACAAGTACGCTCAATATTAAAATTATCTGATGAGGCAATCTTTAAAGGCATCCGTTATTCCGGTGAGGATAAAAAAGCTATTGAAACCAAAACAACTCTGATGGAAATGAAAGCCTATCACCAAATTCGCAAGGTATTAGAAGGTAATAACCTAAAAGCTGAATGGGCAGAATTAAAGGCAAATCCAACATTATTAGATGAAATTGGCACGGCATTTTCATTATATAAAACTGATGAAGATATCAGCGTTTACTTAGCAGGCAAACTCTCTCAACCTGTATTAAATGCCTTATTGGAAAATCTTAGTTTTGATAAATTTATCCAATTATCTCTTAAGCTTATATAAACTTCTACCATTAATGCAACAAGGATTACGCTATGACGAGGCTTGTCGTGAAATTTATGGCGATCATTATGGTAAAAAAACAGAAGAAAACCATTACTTCTTACCACAGATTCCAGCTGATGAAATCCGTAATCCTGTGGTTTTAAGAACACTCACGCAGGCTCGTAAAGTGATTAATGGTGTAGTGAGATTATATGGTTCGCCAGCTCGTATTCATATTGAAACGGGACGAGAAGTTGGCAAATCTTACAAAGATCGTCGTGAACTAGAAAAACGTCAGGAAGAAAATCGTAAACAGCGTGAAAACGCAATCAAGGAATTTAAAGAATACTTCCCTCATTTTGCAGGTGAACCTAAAGCCAAAGACATTTTAAAAATGCGACTTTATAAACAACAAAATGCAAAATGTTTATATTCCGGCAAACCTATCGAATTACACCGTTTATTAGAAAAAGGCTATGTAGAAGTCGATCACGCCCTACCGTTTTCCCGCACTTGGGATGATAGCTTCAACAATAAAGTACTGGTGCTTGCTAATGAAAATCAAAACAAAGGCAATTTAACCCCTTTTGAATGGCTTGATGGTAAACATAACAGCGAACGCTGGAGAGCTTTCAAAGCATTAGTTGAAACAACTGCATTCCCTTATGCGAAAAAACAACGCATCCTAAGCCAAAAAGCTTGATGAGAAAGGCTTTATTGAACGTAACTTAAATGATACGCGCTACGTTGCTCGTTTCTTATGTAACTTTATTGCTGATAATATGCACTTAACAGGTGAAGGAAAACGCAAAGTATTTGCTTCCAACGGGCAAATTACTGCTTTACTTCGTAGTCGTTGGGGATTAGCAAAATCACGTGAAGACAATGATCGCCATCACGCTTTAGATGCCGTTGTGGTTGCTTGCTCAACCATCTCTATGCAGCAAAAAATCACACGTTTTGTTCGTTTTGAAGCAGGCGATGTATTCACTGGTGAACGAATAGATCGTGAAACGGGTGAAATTATTCCATTACACTTCCCTACACCATGGCAATTTTTCAAACAAGAAGTTGAAACCCGAATTTTTAGTGATAATCCTAAACTGGAGCTAGAAAATAGATTGCCGGATCGTCCACAAGCCAATCATGAATTTGTCCAACCTCTGTTTGTATCTCGAATGCCAACACGCAAAATGACAGGTCAAGGACACATGGAAACCGTGAAATCAGCGAAACGTCTCAGTGAAGGGATAAGCGTGATTAAAATGCCACTCACTAAATTAAAATTAAAAGATTTAGAATTGATGGTAAATCGTGAACGTGAAAAAGATCTTTATGATGCTTTAAAAGCTCGTCTAGAGGCGTTTAATGATGATCCTGCTAAAGCGTTTGCTGAACCTTTTATGAAAAAAGGCGGGGCTATTGTTAAATCAGTACGAGTAGAGCAAGTACAAAAATCTGGCGTATTAGTCCGTCAGGGTAATGGTATCGCGGATAATGCCTCTATGGTGAGAGTGGATGTATTCACTAAAGGTGGAAAATATTTTCTTGTGCCAATTTATACCTGGCAAGTAGCTAAGGGTATTTTGTCTAATAAAGCAATAGTTGCTCTCAAAGATGAAAATGAGTGGATAGAAATAGACAATAACCACATATTCTTATTTTCTCTATATCAAAATGACTTAATAAAAGTTAAAACAAAAAAAGATGAATTCTTTGGATATTTTAACTCGTTAAATAGAGCTACCGCTGCTATTGATATAAAAGTACATGACCTTGACAAGTCAAAAGGGAAAAACGGTATTTATCAAAGTGTAGGAGTAAAACTTGCTCTTTCCTTTGAAAAATATCAAATAGATGAGCTAGGTAAAAATATTCGTTTATGTAAACCAAGTAAACGCCAAGCTGTTCGTTAATCTCAACTTAATCCTCATACGTATTACGTATGGGGATTTTTTTGTAAGGATACATTATGACATGGAGAAGTCTTCTTATTAGTAAAGGGGGAAAAATCTCTTTGCATCAGCAACAAATGCTGATTCAACAAGAAGGAAACGAATTTACCGTTCCTTTAGAAGATATTGCTATTGTTGTTGTGGAAAGCCGAGAAACAGTGATTACCTTTCCTTTACTCTCGGCATTTGGTTTATACGGGATTACTTTATTGAGTTGCGATGAACAATTTTTACCTTGTGGTCAATGGCTCCCTTTTAATCAATATTATCGACAATTAAAAACCCTTAAATTACAACTTGAAACGAGCTTGCCACTGAAAAAACAACTTTGGCAACGAATTGTGCAACAAAAAATTCGTAATCAAGCAAAAGTCTTATCACTCTGTCAGCTTCAAGAAAAATCAGAACGGTTACTCCAGCTCGCTAATTTAGTGAAATCAGGTGATAAAGATAATCTTGAGGCACAAAGTGCGGTCATTTATTTCTCTGGATTATTCGGCACTCATTTCAGACGAAAAGAAGAAGACAATGCCATTAATATACATCTGAACTATGCTTATTCCGTTATGCGTTCAGCTGTGGCAAGAAGCCTTGTTCTTTATGGTTGGCTACCTCAATTAGGTTTATTTCATCATAGCGAACTCAATGCCTTTAATTTAGCGGATGATTTTATTGAACCCTTTCGCCCTCTTGTTGATTTGCTGGTATGGAACTTGCTCGAAAAAGGATTACTCACCACAAATCTTAATCCTCTATCAAAACAGCAATTAATCAAAATCTTGCATCATCAACTGCGCTTTAACCAGGAAAAAGTGAGTGTTTTGACTGCTATTGATAAAACCATTGCCTCTTTACAAATTGCACTTATTCAAAAAAATGCCACATTATTGCAGTTACCAGAGATCGATACATTACAGGAATACCAATATGAGTGAGGAGGTATTTATGCGTATGATCGTTCTATTCGATTTACCGGTTACCACTAAAGCAAAAATGCGAGCTGCAAACCAATTCCGTCAATTTTTACTTAAAGATGGTTATCAAATGTTGCAACTTTCTATTTACACTCGAATTATTAAAGGGCGAGATGCGTTAGAAAAACATCATAAAAGACTCGTCGCACACTTACCTGAAGAAGGATCTATTCGATGTTTATCTATTACAGAAAAACAATTTTCAAGTATGGAAATTTTAGTGGGAGAGAAAAAACCGCAAGAAAAAAAGGTCAATTCAAATCAATTATTGCTTTTTTAGCCGTTTTTTTAGGCAAAACAAAAGCCCCTAAACCTTGTGGTATGGGGCTTTTTGCTGTCCCTATTATAGCACTGCGAAATGAAAAAGGGAGCTACAACATTTTATTTTAATGGCCAACGTGCTTTCAGATTATAGCACTGCGAAATGAAAAAGGGAGCTACAACTGAAGTCGTAGATGCAAACACGCTTGCTCCTACACAACAAAAAGATGAAAACCAATTCCGTGACCGTGACAGAGCATCAAGCCAAGCTCAAATTAATAACATTGCACGAAATTTAGATCCTCGCAAACTTGCCTCAAGTCCAACAATGGATGTGGGCGCACCGTTGTTAGCCTTAGATGGTAAAACAATTATTGCTGGTAATGGTCGTACAATGGCAATTCGCCAAGCCTATCAAGAGGGTGGCGCTGATGGTTATCGCCAATTTTTACAAGATAATTCAGCACAATTTGGCATTGACCCGGCTCAATTAAGCGAAATGGAAAAATCCTGTATTGGTTCGCCGTTTAACTTCTCCAGTTGATATTGCTCAAGTGGCCATCAATTCCAACGAGCAAGGCGGTATGCGAATGTCAGATTTAGAGCAAGCGAAAGTAGATGCTCGCCGCTTGCCAAGTATGGATAATTTTGTTGCAAACGATGACGGTGATATTAACTCAGCAGATAACCAATATTTCATTGGTCAATTCATTAAAAATCAGCCTGAGAACGTGCGTAATGAATTATTAGATAGTCGAGGTAATCTCAGTCAAACTGGCGTGCAACGTATGCGCAATGCAATGTTGTATGAGGCTTATGGCGACAGTCAAACATTATCCCGCTTGATTGAAAATACAGATCAGGGCGCAAAAAACGTATTGAACGCCTTAACCTCCATTGCACCTAAAGTTGCTCAAACTCAGCAAGGCATTGACAGCGGCAAGTTATCAAGCGATGTAAACATTTCAAAAGATGTGATCCAAGCCGTTGAGAAATACAACCAACTCAATGCACAAGGATTCAAAATCAGCGATTATCTCGCTCAAGAAGATTTTGTGGGGGATTTATCGCCTGAGGCTCGAGAAATTCTGACAATCTTTGATGAAAATCGCAGAAGTGGTAAACGTATTGCGCAAGTATTGGGCGCTTACCTTGATCAGGCACAAATGCAAGGCAATCTATCACAAGCCAGTATGTTTGGCGATGTAGAGTTTGATAAATTAGGTTCGTTGCAGCAAGCGAAAAACACTGATGAAACTATCCGATTAAGCCTAAATGAATCCGCTAATTCTGACTTTGCGAAAGCGGTGGAGGATGTTTTCGGTTCAACAAATACTAAAGTAAAAGCAGAATCTATTTATTTGGGAACAACACCTAAAGCGCTCATTGAATCAGGACTTGATGATTTACCGATGTTTATGAATAAACAAAAATTGGTAAAAATTAAGCACGAACACCCTGAAATGACGGCTGATTTATTAAAGCAAATTCCACAACAAATTAATAATCCGGTTGCCGTTTTTAAAAACACGAAAGAGGGATCACCAAATAATTCTTATGTTGTTTTAACCGAGCTACAAGGTACCAATGGAAATCCTGTGATCTCAGCTATTCATGCTAATAAAACTGAGAGAGGTCTCGAGTTTCATCGTATAGCTAGTGTTTATGGAAGAAATGAATCGAGTAATTATCTCACCAATATGGTGAAATATTCTGAAGTTAGATTTGTAGATAAGCAAAAAGCTCGTCGTATCAATCACACGCTACAATTGCTGGCTGATGATACATTAAACGAGCTTTTCAACAGGGCTAGTGTAGTAAAAATTGATGGTAGTGTCAATACACTTAATCCTGAAATTCAATACGCTCAAGACATTATTCGCAAAACCTTTGGCAAAGCGGCAGAACATATTGAAGTTGCAAACTTTGCGAATCCTCCAAAAGATGTGCGCCATTTAATCACTTCTGATGTAGAGGGTTGGTTTAATCCTAAAACTGGCAAGGTTACATTGATCGCAGACAGTATCAATGCAACCAAAACAATGAGCAAAGAAGAACGTTTGCAATTCGTTGCGTGGCATGAAATGGCGCATCGTGGTATCAACGTTGGCTATAAAGGCTCTTATGACAGCTTAATGCAAGAAGTTGGCAAAAACAAGGCGATTAGTAAGATTGCTGATGCTATTCAAACACAACGCAAAAACACTGATGATTTAGCCGCAACCAATCGATCCGTTGCGATTGAAGAGGCTATTGCAGAAATGATGGCCGCACACGAAACAGGCAAATGGAATGAATTATAGCACTGCGAAATGAAAAAGGGAGCTATTACAATACAGTATAAATTTATTATTTAATAATAATGTATTTAACTTCATTCTCTTCTCGCATTTGTTTCTGATGCTCTTTCTCCCATTTTTTATTTAAAAAATGGATTAATATCCTAAATAAGATAAGAAATACGAGGCAAGTAAAGGCAATACCTAAAAGTACGTTCCATATTACACCATTAATAACGCCAATCAGCACTAAAACAATTAAAAGCGGAAATAGAAAAAACACATTAAACATGGCAATAAACTCTCTGCCTAAAAAGCGAATAAGAGCAATTTCATCTTTAAACATATCTCCTCCTTATAGTAATCTTAATTAACTATATCCCTCTTGCTTTTAAATAATTCTCCACTGTATCCACAATCGCTTGTGTTTGTGGATCAATTTCAATATTCACTAAATCACCGATTTGGCGTTTACCAATCAGGGTTCTATGTAAGGTTTCAGGAATTAAATTCACGCAGAACTCATCGTCTTTTACTTCACCGATAGTAAGACTGATGCCGTCAATCGCGATAAATCCTTTCGTAAGGATATATTTCATCACGTCTTTATTGGGTAATTTAAACCAAATCTGACGATTGTTTTCGCTTTCGATAACCTGTGAAACGCTTGCGGTACAATAAACGTGGCCAGATAAAATATGCCCGCCAATTTCTGAGCCCATTTGCATTGCGCGTTCGATATTCACAAAATCCCCTGCTTTTAAGCTACCGAGATTGGTGATGCGCAAGGTTTCCTGCATTAAGTCAAAGCTTACAAGATCATCGTGAATTTCAGTCACCGTTAAACACACGCCATTATTCGCCACTGATGCACCGATTTCTAAGCCTTTTTCGCATTTCAGCTGGTAATTTTACGATCTGTGTTCTAAAAATTATTGCTATTTTTTTAATTGCATAAATTTGGGCGATGCCCTGTACAATACCTGTAAACATTATTATTCCTTCATTAAAAATTTTTCCAATATTATAGCAAAATTTATGAATTCTCGTCTTTTTTCTCAATACCGTATTAATATTAAAAAACTTATCCAAATTGCGACACCTATCGGGCTTGCCCAATTGGCTCAAACTGGCATGGGTACCGTGGATGTGATTATGGCGGGGCGTGTGAGCTCGGCTGATGTAGGCGGTGTCGGTATTGGTGCCTCCATTTGGCTACCTTTAGTACTTTTCGGACAAGGCTTATTACTCGCCTTGCCACCAACAATTTCCTATTTAAATGGATCTGGACAACGCCATCGCATTGCTCACCAAGTGAGACAAGGCCTTTGGATTTCATTTTTAGTGATGATTCCCCTTGCACTCATCATCTATCATAATGATTTCATATTACAGTTTATGAATATGGATGCCCACATGGCAGATGTGACGATGAATTATTTGCGTGCGATGGTGTGGGGCTTACCTGCCTATTTATTGCTGATTAATTTCCGCTGTTTGAATGATGGCATTGCTAAGACAAAACCCGCCATGGTGATAACTTTCATGGGGTTAATGCTGAACATTCCGCTGAATTATATGTTTATTTACGGTAAATTTGGTGCACCTGCATTGGGCGGTGTCGGTTGTGGTGTAGCAACAGCTATTGTCAACTGGGCGATGGCAATCTTGATGATTACCTATTCTGCCAAAAACTATAACGAACGTAGTTTGAAAGTCTTTGAAAAAATTATTGAAAAGCCAGATATCAAAACACTGAAAAAATTGACCGCACTTGGCTTGCCGATCGCGATTGCACTATGTAGTGAAGTGTCACTGTTTGCCTTGAGTAGTTTATTACTTTCCCCATTAGGTGCGGATGTGGTCGCTAGCCACCAAATTGCCTTAAATACCAGTGCAGTAGCCTTTATGTTCCCCATGTCTATTGCGATGGCTGCAACCATTTTAGTGGCGCAAGAGCTCGGTAATCATGCACCTCAAAAAGCCAAATCATGGCTCACGCCGCTATTATTCTTGGCTTGATTGCGGCAAGTGTATTGGCGTTGGTGATTTGGGTATTTAGTGCAGAGATTGCCGCATTAATTGTTGGTGATAATGCCACCGTTATTGCTCTTTCAGGCAGCTTATTAGCGATGGCAGCGATTTATCAATTTTCAGATTCAGTGCAAGTCGTCGTGAGCGGTATTTTACGTGGCTATAAAGACACTAAAATTATCCTTTATATCACGTTACTTGCTTATTGGGGCGTAGGTATCCCTGTTGGTTATATTCTTTCCCGCACGGATTGGATCGTACCAAGCATCGGCGCAAAAGGTTTCTGGGTTGCCTTTATCATTGCCTTAACCATTGCCGCCGCTTTACTCTTTATGCGTATGCGAAAAATCCAATCACAACCTGATGAAGCCATTATTCAACAGTTAGAAAGATTGAAGTAGTTAAGGTAAAAAGTGCGGTCGAATTTGACCGCACTTTTGTCTTTTACATCACTACTACATCAAATTGTTCTTGGTTGTAGTACTGTTCTGTTTTAACTTGAACCTGTTTGCTGATGAACATTTCGATCTCTGGCAATAAACCGTGAGATTCTTCTTTGATTAAATAATCCGCCACAGCTGGAGAGGCGTAAACAACAAATTGTTCACTCGAAAATAAGTGGTTAACGCGAATGATCTCTCGCATAATTTCATAACATATCGTTTCGACGGTTTTCACGCGTCCACGTCCTTGGCAAGTTGGGCATTCATCACACAAAACGTGCTCTAAACTTTCGCGTGTACGTTTACGCGTCATTTCCACTAAGCCAAGTTGAGTAAAACCATTCACATTGGTTTTCACGCGATCTTTTGATAGCGCTTCTTCCAAGGATTCAATCACACGATTACGATGCTCATCGGTTTGCATATCAATAAAATCAATAATGATAATACCGCCTAAATTACGCAGTTGTAACTGCTGAGCAATGGCTTTAGTGGCTTCAATATTGGTGTTAAAAATCGTTTCATCTAAATTTCGATGACCAACAAATGCACCCGTATTAATATCAATAGTTGTCATGGCTTCGGTTTGCTCAATAATGAGATAGCCGCCCGATTTTAAATTCACGCGTTTCTCTAAGGCATTTTGAATACCACGTTCTACGCCATAAATATCAAAAATCGGCTGACTGCCCGTATAAAGCATTAATTTTTCACTTAACTCAGGCATAAATTCATCGGTAAACTCTTTGACTTCGTTAAAACAAAGTTTGGAATCGATATGAATTTTCTCTAAATTGGCACCGATAAAATCACGCAAAATACGTTGCGGCAATGCAGGTTCGCCATAAATTTTAGAACGGGTTGGATATTTGCCTTTACGCTCCAGCACTTTACGCCATAAACGTTTTAAAAATTCCGCATCTTGACGCAATTCTTCTTCCGTTGCGCCTTCGGTAGCAGTACGAATAATAAAGCCGCCTAACTCATCACAAAAAGGCTCAACAAGCGCTTTTAATCTTGCACGTTCTTCTTCGCTTTCAATACGTTGTGATACACCAACATGGCTATTTTCTGGCATAAAGACAAGATAACGAGAAGGCAATGTAATATCTGTGGTTAATCTTGCCCCTTTGGTACCCAAAGGATCTTTTACCACTTGTACTACGATATCCTGTCCTTCGCGTACGAGTTCTGATATAGTTTTGGCGCGGAATTTCTTTTGCTCATTAACATCCACGCATTCGGTATGCGATAAAATATCGGAGGCATGCAAAAATGCGGCTTTTTCTAAACCGATATCCACAAAAGCGGACTGCATCCCCGGTAAAACACGGGTTACTCTCCCTTTATAGATATTCCCCACGATGCCACGTTTGGCTTGACGTTCAATATGAACTTCTTTTAAAACGCCCGTTTCCACCAACGCAACGCGGGTTTCATTGGGCGTAACATTCATTAATAATTCAACAGAATTCATTTTTTCGACCTTAGTTTTAATGGTATAAGTCTATCGAAAAGGAAAATAGAATAATAGACCCAAATCAGGTAAAATATGACCTTTCTCAAATTTTCATGACTTTTTTTGGGGTAGTTAATGTTTGGTTTAGACCCAACACTTATTACTTTTAGTATTTATATTTTTCGGCATGATTTTTAATCGGTGTCCTTGCTTATTATTACACAAATAACTTATCCGATTACATTTTAGGTGGCCGTAAACTCGGGAGTTTTGTAACCGCCATGTCTGCGGGTGCATCCGATATGTCAGGCTGGCTATTAATGGGCTTGCCAGGTGCAGTGTATGTATCGGGCCTAGTAGAAGGTTGGATCGCGATTGGTTTAATCCTCGGGGCTTATTTTTAACTGGTTACCGTGGCTGGTCGTTTACGGATCTATACCGAATTTAACAACAATGCACTCACATTACCGGAATATTTCCACCACCGCTTTGGCACATCACATAATCTCTTAAAAAAATTGTGTCTGCAACAATCATCTTAGCATTCTTCACGATTTACTGTGCTTCGGGTGTGGTTGCCGGCGCGAAATTATTCCAAAACCTGTTTTCTGTTGAATACTCTACGGCGATTTGGTACGGTGCATTAGCAACCATTATTTACACCTTTATTGGTGGATTTTTTTAGCGGTGAGTTGGACTGATACCATTCAAGCTACATTGATGATTTTTTTGCCTTAATTTTAACACCATTATTCATCTTTCTAAGTTTGGGCGATACATCACAATTTACTGAAGTACTCCATCAAGCGGAAATTGCCGCAAGTAAAGACTTCACTGATTTATTCACGGCAACCACACCATTAGGTTTATTAAGTTTAGCCGCTTGGGGGTTAGGTTATTTCGGCCAACCACATATTCTTGCTCGTTTTATGGCGGCTTATTCGGTGAAATCATTAATAAAAGCACGCCGTATTAGTATGACGTGGATGGTGATTTGCCTAGCCGGTGCGATTGGTATTGGTTTCTTCGGTATCCCTTATTTCTTTGCTAATCCAGGTGTAGCTAGCGTAGTAAATCACGAACCGGAACAAGTGTTTATTGAACTGGCTAAATTACTCTTTAATCCATGGATTGCTGGTATTCTACTTTCTGCGATTTTAGCAGCAGTAATGAGTACACTTTCCGCACAATTATTAATTTCTTCAAGCTCTATTACTGAAGATTTTTATAAAGGGTTTATTCGTCCAAAAGCCGCTGAAAAAGAATTAGTCTGGTTAGGTCGCGCAATGGTTTTAGTTATCGCGGGCATTGCCATTTGGATTGCACAAGATGAAAACAGCAAAGTATTAAAACTCGTTGAATTTGCCTGGGCAGGGTTTGGTTCTGCATTTGGTCCGGTCGTGCTTTTCTCCTTATTCTGGAAACGCATGACTTCATCAGCAGCGATGGCTGGGATGGTTGTCGGCGCAGTGGTTGTCTTTGCTTGGAAATCCGTGATTCCTCAAACCAGTGAATGGTTTAATGTATATGAGATGATCCCCGGATTTGCTCTTGCTAGTCTTGCAATTATTGTGGTTTCTCTTCTGTCTGGAGAACCTGAAAATGAAGTTAAAGAAACCTTTGAGAAAGCAGAAAAAGCTTATAAGGAAGCAAAATAATGATTGATTTTCGCCCTTTTTACCAACAAATCGCTACTACAAATTTATCTGCTTGGCTAGAAACGTTGCCTTTGCAGTTAAAAGAATGGGAAAAACAAACCCATGGTGATTATGCAAAATGGTCAAAAATCGTAGATTTTCTCCCTGATTTGCAGGCAGATACTATTGATTTAAAAAATGCCGTGAAATCTGACCGCACTTCCCCACTTTCGGAAGGCGAAAAACAACGTATTATTCATCATTTGAAGCAATTGATGCCGTGGCGAAAAGGGCCTTATCATTTGTTTGATATTCACGTGGATTGCGAATGGCGTTCTGATTTCAAATGGGATCGTGTTTTGCCTCATCTTGCACCATTAAAAGATCGTACCATTTTAGATGTGGGCTGCGGTAGCGGCTACCATATGTGGCGAATGGTTGGTGAAGGTGCAAAAATGGTGGTTGGTATTGATCCAACCGAACTTTTCCTTTGCCAATTTGAAGCCGTTCGAAAATTATTAAATAACGATCGTCGAGCTAATTTAATCCCACTAGGTATTGAAGAAATGCAACCACTTGCGGCATTTGATACGGTATTCTCAATGGGTGTGCTTTATCACCGTAAATCACCGCTTGATCACCTCACACAGCTAAAAAATCAATTAGTAAAAGGTGGTGAGCTCGTCTTAGAAACCTTAGTGGTTGATGGTGATGTGAATACGGTATTAGTGCCTTCAGATCGCTATGCAAAAATGAAGAACGTATATTTTATTCCTTCTGTCGCTGCACTCATTAATTGGTTGGAAAAAGTCGGCTTTACTAATGTGCGTTGTGTGGATGTCGCCACCACAACATTAGAAGAACAGCGTAAAACGGATTGGTTAGAAAATGAAAGTTTGATTGATTTCTTAGATCCAAATGATCACAGTAAAACCATCGAAGGCTATCAAGCCCCAACTCGCGCAGTGATTTTAGCCAATAAATAATTGCTTAAATAAAAGAGCGGTCAAAAAATCCTATGTTTTTTTGACCGTTCTTTGCTTTTCTATTTAAGGCTGTTACTCTAAGCAATGATAAAGATAAATGTACTAGGAAATAACATGGTAAGCGAAAATTTTTCAAATTTTGATGCTTTTTTAGCATGTAAAAATTTATCAAAGACAGAGTTATTGAACAAAGTCCTAAATTCTAATTCGGTTTTTCAATATGAAGCCGCCCGAAAACTACAATTTTTTCAGTATAATGAAATTAGAGATATAATTAAGGATATTCTTTTAGCCAGTCGATATAGCCGACACAGAGAAATTGCAGTTTTTTTATCTTGGGGCAAATACAGGTACAGCTTAATGATGTTGAACTAAATGAGATTTTATCTATATTAGTTTATTCTATTTGTCATGATAAAAGTATAAGTGTAAAGTCATCAGCAATATTTTTCCTTGGGGCATCTATTTCGACATTATAATTTAGGAGAAAAAAAGCGTTTTTATGAAAATAGAAAAGGATATTAACTTAATTTGGGATATAAACAGATATTCTATCATTTTTAGCTGTTGCATTTAGTTCTGCATACTTCCCCCACAGAAACTATATAAAAAAATACCTAATAAAAAAACTTAAATAGCAAAAAAATCACAAATTATTTCATGGATTTTATATTCATTAAGAGAAAAACACTATAAATCAAAAATCAATTGAGCTATTATTAATTAACAGACTAAATCAAACCAATATAAATTCTTACATATATAATGAGATAATTGCATTCTTGATTTCAATTAACTCAATGAAAGTTATACCTTATATTGAAAAATATTCTATTAACTCAAAAATATAGTTGACAATGAAATTTATCTAGCACTTAAAAAAATAATTCATCAAAAAAATCTTACAAAATTAAGAAAAAAATGATGCTAGAAAAAAATTTGAATAATCATTAATTAGTTGTGACCTCAACAAACTATCAAAATTACGAATAGCATTTACATTAAAACGATGGGTAAAGCAGGATTTATCCTACTTTGACCTGATTAGATAATTTAGAGAACAATTATGAATGACGATTTAACAAAACTTTTTTTAAAATATCAAGATCACCCAACTTTTTTTAGTTACTCGCCTATTACTTCCGTACATGATTTAGGATGCATGGGGGAAACATTATTAAACTTAGCAGTTAACTCTCAAAATAAAAAAGATGTTATCTTATTAATAGAAAATGGCGCAAACGTGAATCAACAAGGTGAGCTGAACTTTACTCCAATTCAAAATGCTTGTTTTTATGGAAATCTTGATATTATTGAAGTTCTTTTAGAGAATGGTGCCAAGCCAAACATAAAAAATGAATTCGGATACGATGCGTACTATTATGCAACAGAAGAACATCATGATAAAAAAAGATCTAAGGAAATAATGAGCTTACTAAAAAGTTATAAATATTATAGATAGCATTAAACTCAATATTAAACGGAGACAGTCCTAAATACCTAGGACTGTCTCTTCTATTTTAAGGCAATATACACCGTAATCTCTTCGCGATCGTGATACAAATGCTTCGCCTGAATATCAAATTCCAGTTCTTTTTCTGCCAACATCACTGCAAGATTTTCTAGGCACAACATCACTTCTTGATAACGTTTTTTCATTGGCAATTTCAAGTTGAAAATGGTTTCTCGGCACCAGCCGTTAATCAACCATTTTCCTATTAAATTCGCAATCCGACTTGGTTGCTCCACCATGTCACACACAAGCCAATCGATATGCTTACGTTTTGGTGGTTGGAATTTAAATCCGTCTTCTGGGCAATGTTCTATTCTGCCAGTATCATGCAAACTGGCCGCCATTTTGCCGTGATCAACTGCATACACAAATAAACCACGTTTCACTAATTGATAGGTCCAGCCGCCAGGGCATGCACCGAGATCAACGCCAACCATATTTTCATTTAAGCGTTTACTTTCTTCATTTCGAGGAATAAAGGTTAAAATCGCTTCTTCCAATTTTAAAGTTGAACGGCTTGGCGCATCGGCTGGGAATTTCAAACGTAGTATCCCCATAAAATGGGTAGAGTTATTGCCAAGATAGGAATACCCTACATAGCAGCAATTCGGCTGAGTGAAAAAACAATGTAAAATCTGACCGAGTTTTGCATTCGGCTTACCTTGTAACCAACCTTGTTTTTTTAACGCTTGGCGTAACGGCACGGTAAATTTTCGGCAAAATGTCGAAAGCTCTTTGGCTTCATTGGTATCTGCTGTTTCGACAAATAGCTCTACCGCTTGCTTAAGATTAATGTCTTCTGCAATCCGTTCATATTGAGCAAGGATTGGCGAGATACGATCTTGAGGATCGAGATTTTCTAAGAAATCTGAAACAACGATCATTTGACGCGCAAAAATCAAACGATTAAAAGGGATTTCTCGTGCTAAACGATCCGCATCGCCTGGTTGATAGCATTCAAAAATGACATAGCCACTGTTTTCTACTACGCGAGCAAAACCAAATACACCACGCTCAGAAGCTCGGTCGGTAATTTCTGCGGCGACTTCTTTTTCAAAGCCAATTCGACAATATAAGGCTAATTTATTCATGTTTTCCTAATTTAATTGAATCTTTAATCCATTTTTCTAAAGGCTTGAATTTGTTCATCATCTAAACGATCTCAAAATGATTGACCACATAGAATGATTTTGGATCCCGCAATTCGGTTGGTAATACTATTTGCAAATGACCGTTTTCAATTTCTTGCTGAGCCAAAATACGATTAGCTAACGCAATACCCTGCCCATGAACGGCCGCTTGCAATGCCATAAAGGTGTGGCTAAATAACGGGCCTTGCTGAATATTTAAATCATCTAATTTGAGATAATCCGCCATCGCTTGCCAGTTATCTCGGGTATGCGTATGAATCAACGTATGCTTTTTCAAATCATTAGGACAACTTACTGGTGTTTTCTCAAGCAATGAAGGTGCGGCTAAAATCACGAGGTTTTCTTCGCCCAAACGATCGACCTGTAAGTTCTCCCAATCACCTTTGCCATAATAAATGGCAATATCAATTTCTTTATTCAATAAACCTTCATCTTGATCGACGCCCTTCAAGCGTACTTCAATTTCAGGATGTTGCTTATTAAAATCACTCAAATGTGGTACAAGCCATTGAATACCAAAGGTTTGTGGCACGCTAATTGCCAAATGTGGTTCAGCTTTAAGCGTTAATAAACGTTCAGTCGCTTCATTCAATTTTCGTAAAACTTTATTAATATCAACAAAGTAGGCTTTCCCAAATTCAGTCAATTCGAGCGAACGATTTTTACGGATAAAAAGCTCGACGCCTAAAAAATCTTCTAATAATTTTATTTGATGGCTTACTGCAGCTTGTGTCACAAAAAGTTCATCCGCTGCTTTTGTGAAGCTTAAATGTCGTGCAGCAGACTCGAAAGACTTCAATGAATTAAGGGGAGGCAAACGTTTATACATAATTCTTCCCAATGGCTAATTTTTAGTTTATAATGGTTAAGATTTATATCGGATTAGTTTTTTTTATGCATCAAATAAAAAAACATCATTTGTCCTTTCACGACCTTCTACCTACAATACCTCCATACTTAATGATTGGTAATTCCTTACAAGTTAATGAGTTTCAGACTTAAGTATGATGTTGTGTTTGCATATAGTTCGGTTCTCCGAACTGGAGTAACAGTTAAGTTACTCATTTACTTCCTGTATATATTAAACCATTCTGGTTAAGCGCTACTCATTTCGAGCGGCGTTTTTTTATTCCCGTCATTCTAGCATAAGCAAAATTTTATTTCCTAACCGAGTTCACAAATTTGAAAATCCACACAAAATTTTTGAAAAATCACAATATTTTTACGCTTAAATGTTTTCATGCTCCCCATTATGGTGTAGATTAATCAGCATTTTCATTCATAATTTATTTATACAAAAACGTATTAAGGAAGCAAAATGAAAGACTTAGACTGGAACAACCTTGGATTTAGTTATATCAAAACAGATTACCGTTTCATCGCACATTGGAAAGATGGAAAATGGGATGAAGGTAAACTGACCACTGATAATATGCTACATATCCACGAAGGCTCAACTGCAATTCACTACGGTCAACAATGCTTTGAAGGCTTAAAAGCCTATCGTTGTAAAGACGGTTCAATTAACTTATTCCGTCCTGATCAAAATGCAAAACGCATGCAACACACATCTGATCGCTTATTAATGCCACAAGTACCAACCGAATTATTTATCCGTGCTTGTAAAGAAGTGGTAAAAGCCAACCAAGAATGGTTAGGCCCTTACGGTTCTGGTGCAACGTTATATTTACGTCCTTTCCTATTTGGTACTGGTGAAAATATCGGTGTGAAAACTGCACCTGAATTTATTTTCTCTGTGTTCTGCTGCCCTGTTGGCGCATACTTCAAAGGTGGTTTAGCACCATCTAACTTCATTACTACTGATTACGACCGTGCAGCCCCTATGGGTACGGGTGGCGTAAAAGTGGGTGGTAACTATGCTGCAAGCTTACTTCCACATGAATTAGCGGCAGAAGCTGGCACACCAGAGCGTAAATTTGCAGATGCGATTTATCTTGATCCAAAAACTCACACGAAAATTGAAGAAGTGGGTGCTGCAAACTTCTTTGGTATTACCAAAGATAATAAATTTATCACTCCTGCATCTGAATCCATTTTACCAAGTATCACCAAATACTCTTTGCTTTACATTGCAAAAGAGCGTTTAGGTATGGAAGCTATCGAAGGTGATGTGTATATCGATCAACTTGATCAATTTGCCGAAGCGGGAGCTTGTGGTACTGCCGCTGTGATTACGCCAGTAGGCGGTATTCAACACAAAGGTAAATTCCATGTGTTCTATTCAGAAACTGAAGTGGGCCCTGTTACACGTAAACTTTACAATGAATTAACCGGTATTCAATTCGGTGATGTTGAAGCGCCAGAAGGCTGGATTGTAAAAGTAGAATAATCTCTTCCTTTCTATAAAAAAAGTGAGACTCACGTAATTTAAGGACTGAGTTCTGTCATCTACAGAGCTTAGTCCTTTTTAGTTTTACGCGTAGAGATATCCCTTATTAATAATATTTTTGACTCAACAAAAATATCTTCCAAATTGACCGCACTTTTTCCCCTTTTCTTGTGTGCCTATCGTTCAAATTATGATCTTCATCACAGTTTTATTTAAACAGAACGATTAGAATAAAAATTGTCCATTTTTTTCAAACAAATAAGGAAGAAAAATGATGACTCCCTCAGAGCTTATAGGCGAAGGAATTAATCTGATGTTTTTCAGGGATGGGTTTTGTGTTGGTCTTTTTGCTCATTTTAATTTGGGCAATTGGAGTGATGTCTAAACTTATCAATCGATTCTTTCCTGAACCACAACCCGAACCAAAAACTTCCCCAAATTCAACCGCACTTTCTGCGGCACCAACTGACGATTTTGAGCGTTTACGTCCTGTGATTGCAGCGGCTATCGCACACCATCGCCGTACCCAACAGTTCAAATAACATAAGGATTTTACTATGACTAAAAAAATTAAAATGACAGAACTGGTGCTTCGTGATGCCCACCAATCACTTTTCGCAACTCGCTTGCGTCTTGATGATATGTTACCAATTGCCCATGAATTAGACGATATTGGTTATTGGTCATTGGAAGCTTGGGGCGGTGCAACATTTGATAGCTGTATTCGCTTCTTGGGTGAAGATCCGTGGGTTCGTTTGCGTGAATTGAAAAAAGCCTGTCCAAAAACCCCATTACAAATGTTATTACGCGGTCAAAACCTATTAGGCTATCGTCACTATGCTGATGACGTGGTAGAACGTTTTGTAGAACGTTGTGTAGCGAATGGTATGGATGTTTTCCGCGTATTCGATGCACTCAATGACCCGCGTAACATGAAAGCAGCGTTGCAAGCAGTACGTAAATTTGGTGGTCATGCTCAAGGGACATTAAGTTATACCACAAGCCCAGTTCATACGATGCAAACCTGGCTCGACACCACAGAACAATTACTTGAAATCGGTATCGACAGCTTGGTCATCAAAGACATGTCTGGCATTTTAAATCCAATGGCGGCGGCAGACTTAGTACGCGAAATCAAAAAACGTTTCGACGTAGAATTGCATTTACACTGCCACTCCACCACTGGTATGGCAGAAATGGCGTTATTAAAAGCAGTTGAAGCTGGTGTAGATGGTATTGATACGGCAATTTCTTCTATGTCAGGTACTTATGGTCACCCTGCAACTGAATCCCTAGTTGCCACCTTGCAAGGCACTGAGTATGACACCGGTTTGGATATTCCTCGTTTGGAAAATTGCTGCCTATTTCCGCAATGTACGTAAAAAATACGCTAAATTTGAAGGCCAATTACGTGGTGTAGATAGCCGTATTTTAGTGGCACAAGTGCCAGGTGGCATGCTCACTAACTTGGAAAACCAATTAAAACAACAAAATGCGTCCGATAAATTAGATTTAGTATTAGAAGAAATCCCACGCGTACGCAAAGACTTGGGCTACATTCCACTCGTTACACCAACCTCTCAAATTGTTGGTACACAGTCGGTTATTAACGTACTTACAGGCGAACGCTACAAAACTATCGCCAAAGAAACTGCCGGAATTTTAAAAGGTGAATACGGTAAAACACCTGCACCGGTAGATAGTGCGTTGCAAGCTCGCGTATTAGAAGGTGCTGCGCCAGTAACTGACCGTCCAGCCGATCACATTGCACCTGAAATGGCGAAAATTGAAGCTGAAGTTGCTGAACAAGCTAAAGCGAAAGGCGTGAAATTGGCTGACAACGCCGTAGATGATGCTTTAATCGTGGCGCTCTTCCCTCAAATTGCATGGAAATTCTTAGAAAACCGCAATAATCCTGCAGCCTTTGAACCTGCTCCAACTGGCAATGAAAGTGCGGTGGAAATAAACCAGTTTCTAAAGCTACGCCATCTGCTTCTGGCTCCGCTGTTTATACCGTGGAATTAGAAGGTAAAGCTTTTGTGGTGAAAGTAAGCGAAGGCGGCGATATCTCTCATGTCGCGACTACTGCTCCGCAAGCCGCGCCACAAGCAGCTCCTGCTCCAGCAACTGGTGGCACACCTGTAACAGCGCCGATGGCGGGTAATATTTGGAAAGTTGTTGCAACAGAAGGTCAAACTGTAGCAGCTGGCGATGTATTATTCATTCTCGAAGCCATGAAAATGGAAACCGAAGTGAAAGCTGCACAAGCTGGTACCGTACGCGGCATTTGCGTTAAAGCTGGTGATGCTGTTGCGGTGGGTGACACCGTGATGACCTTAGTATAAGGAATAGTCTATGGAGAGTATTATTGCGTTAATTAAAGGGATGGGCATATTCCATCTGCAATGGGGGCAAGCAGTAATGATCGCTGTGAGCCTGCTGTTGCTGTGGCTTGCCATTTCGCGCAAATTTGAACCTTTGCTGTTGCTACCAATTGGTTTCGGCGGATTATTGTCAAATATCCCTGAAGCAGGGCTAGCCATGACAGCATTAGAGAATTTGCTTCATCTCGGCTCACCAGACCAAATTGCGGTAATCGCCTCGCAGCTGGGTGTTTCCCCTGATCTTGCTGCGATTAAAACAGCGATGACTTCCGCGCCAATATCCATGATAAATCAATTAGAAGCTTTATCTGTGGATATGGGTTATAGCGCCGGTATTTTGGCTTTGTTCTATAAAGTTGCGATTGGATACGGCATTGCACCATTGGTTATTTTTATGGGCGTGGGTGCTATGACAGACTTTGGCCCATTATTAGCCAATCCAAAAACGTTGCTACTTGGTGCGGCTGCACAATTCGGCATTTTCGCTACTGTGCTTGGTGCATTAGCCTTAAATTATTTCGGCATTATCGAATTTACGCTACCTCAAGCCGCGTCTATCGGTATTATCGGTGGTGCGGATGGCCCGACTGCGATTTATCTAACCAGTAAGCTCGCGCCTGAATTGCTTGGTGCTATTGCGGTGGCGGCTTATTCTTATATGGCGTTAGTGCCGTTGATTCAACCGCCGATTATGAAAGCATTAACCACCGAAGAAGAACGCAAAATTCGCATGACACAGATGCGACATGTGAGTAATCGTGAAAAAGTCTTGTTCCCGGTGATTTTGCTGTTGCTCGTTGGTTTACTCCTACCGGATGCTGCCCCATTACTCGGGATGTTCTGTTTCGGTAATCTCATGCGCGTCAGCGGCGTAGTAGAACGTTTAAGTGACACCACACAAAATGCCTTGATTAACATTGTAACCATTGTGCTTGGCTTGTCTGTGGGATCTAAACTTATCGCCGATAAATTCTTACAACCGCAAACGTTAGGCATTTTAATTCTTGGTGTAATTGCTTTCGGAATCGGTACAGGTAGCGGTGTATTAATGGCAAAATTGATGAATAAATTCAGCAAAAACAAAATTAACCCGCTTATTGGTTCTGCTGGTGTATCTGCCGTTCCTATGGCAGCTCGTGTTTCTAACAAAATCGGATTGGAAGCGGATAACCAAAACTTCCTCCTGATGCACGCGATGGGGCCGAACGTTGCTGGTGTAATTGGCTCGGCTATTGCCGCTGGGGTCATGTTAAAATATGTCGGTACGTTGATGTAAGGTGAAAGATGCTGAAAAACACCTAAATGAGGTTTATTAAAATAACAAAAAGAGCGGTCAAATTGACCGCTCTTTTATCTATTACAATTTTCTTTACTTAACTAAACTCATAGCTAAGTTCTTCGCACCTTTGAAATCCACTTTACCACTTCCGAGCATCGGGATTTCATCCACTAAGAAGACTTGGCTTGGTAGCATAATCGGCGGTACATTTAATCCTTTAATACGCTCATTGATCTCATCTAAAGAAAGTGCAGATTTAATTAAAAGCACAATGCTCTCGCCTTTTTTATCATCGCTCAAGGCAACGGCAACAAATTGATTTTCTTCATCAAATACTTGTGAAAGTTTCCTCTTCCACGCTGCCGAGACTGATCATTTCGCCGCCGACTTTAGCAAATCGAGAATAACGATCCACAATGGTAATAAAGCCGTTATGATCGATATGGCCTTTATCGCCAGTTTTGTAATAACGTACACCGTCAATTTCAACAATCACTTCTGCTGTTTTTTCTGGTGCATTCAAATAACCTTTCATGACTTGTCCACCACCAATCAAGATCATGCCGTCTTCACCGACTGGTAATTCTTGCAAGCTTTCTGGATCCACAATTTTAATAATGGTGCCTGGTAGTGGCATACCAACTGTACCAGCTTGATTGAAGGTAAATTCCTGTAAGGTTTCCGGATCAAGTAAATTAGGCATATTCACACTAGCTACCGGTGCTGTTTCAGTTGCGCCATAACCTTCGTAAATTTCCAAGCCAAATTTAAGTTTGAAGGCTTCTTTTACATCCGCTTTCAATTTTTCGGCGCCCGCAATAACCATACGTACGTTTTGTAGCATTAACGGATGGAATTTCTTATTGCGTACATACAATCTAAAGAAAGTTGAAGTACCAAATAAAATACTCACCCGATGTCGAGCACACATTTTTCCTACTGTCGCCCCATCTGTCGGATCTGCTACACTTACCATTTTAATGCCTTCACACAATGGCAATAAAGTTGTCACTGTTAAGCCGAATGAGTGGAAAATTGGTAAGGAATTCAAAATCACATCATCTTTGTGGAAATTTAATAATTCACCAATCTGTTTAATATTTGTCAGTAAGTTTTTATGGCTTAATTCAATGCCTTTTGGATCACCTTCACTACCACTACTGAATAAGATGGTTGCATTATCTTCCAAGCTTACATCAGCAAAGTAACGTAATTTAATCCACCATTGTGGCGCCAAAAACGCGGTTAAAAATGACCGCACTTTATTAGCCTTAGTGATCGATTTTCCTAAATTTTCCATAAAGAGGGCTTTATCAGCCACCACTTGGCTAAAGTCAAAACCTTTTGCATTCAACTTATCCAAGAATTTTTCAGAGGTAATAACTTGCGAAATGTTGGCTTTTTTCAACGCTTTTTCCATCACTTCTGGGCTTAGCGTGTAGTTTAAATTTACCGGTACTTTGCCCATCACCATTAGGGTCATATTAATAATTGCCCCGATTGATGAACTTGGTAATAACACACCAATATTTTTTTCATTCCCTAAAGCGGCTTTCAAGGTTTTCACAAACATTAGCACTGCAGCAATAAATTTCAGGTTATTCAGTTTAGTGCCTTGCGCATCCACGGTAGCTTCTTTGAATAAATTCGATTTTGCTGAACTCAACCAATGATGCATCAGTGGTTTACGTTTACTCATGACTTTTTCCCATACGGAGAAAGAAAGTTCGAGTACTTTTTGCTTCATTGCTGTCGCATCAATAAAGCCATGAATTGGTTTACCAAATGCCACTAAAATTTCACGTTTGCCTTGGCGTTTAGTTAAATTCTTATAGAAAGAATCCGCACGAGAGAAACTGCTGCCCCATAATCCACGTAAATAGAAAGGAACAGTCGTCACATTCTCTAAATCTTTTAATACATGCTCAAAGCCTTTTTGGAACTCATTGATTTGACCGTTATAGCTGATATGACCTTCTGGGAATAAAGCCACCACTTCACCACGCGCTAAATATTCACGAATGGTTTCAATAGATTCTCGGCTTGAACCGCCACCAATTGGAATTACTTTGAAAATACGGAAGAACCAAGTGAGATACCATTTGTTGTAAATTGGACGATACATCACAAATTTAATCGCACGCGGGCTAGCCGCTTGTAACACTAACCAGTCAATCCAGCTAATATGGTTGCCTAATAACAACACACCACCACTTTGTGGAAGATTTTTTAAGCCATCCACATGAAAACGGTAATTCGCTTTTAACGCAAATAGCAAGAATAAACGCGTAAATAAATGAGGCACTTTCGACATGGTATATAAACTTGCAGCAAAACATGTAGCAGAAGTCACTAAGAATAAACCTTGAGTCGAAACATTAAGTTGTACAAAAACAATGCTTAATAGCAAAAATACTACCATGAACACGTTTTGTACAAAGTTGTTACCTGCCATGATTTTGCCGCTAATTTTCTCAGGTGCGAAATACTGAATAGTCGCATTTAGTGGCACGATTAATAAACCGCCAGAGAAACCAAAGACAAAAGAACAAAGTGCTAATCCCCCCCCACTTTGGGCTAGGGTTAAGAAGAATAACGACACACAAATACCCAACGCACCAAGCGGAACAATACCTAACTCAATATGCAAACGAGAAGCACGTCCCGCAAGATATGAACCAAGTGCAAGCCCTATGCCACTCACCGCAAGAATCGCTTGAATAACAATAGCATTATCTTCATTGAACATCGCTTTATAATGCGCAGGGAATGCCGCCACAATAATTTGTGACACGCCCCAAAATAGGCTTAATCCAATGACACTCAACCAAATATTTTGATCTGCTTTTAATGTGTGAACGTTATCTTTTAAATACCCTAAAGAAAGGTATTTTCTCATATCAAACTGACCATCTGTATTTTCAGCTTCTTGCTTAAAGAATGGGATTTTAAAAGCAAAATAGGCTTCTAGTGCACTCAGTAATACTAACGCCACACCAATCACCCAAACACTTTGTAATACTTCATTCGGATCATCTGATGCCACATAATGCGCTTCAAAGAAGAAAGAAAATGCAAAAGAACTAAATAGAATGGCCACAATAGTAAGCGCTTGAATGACACCGTTTGCCATACCGATATTTTCAGTGCCCACAATTGATTTAATAATGCTATATTTGGCCGGAGAATAGACCGCACTTTGCGCTGCCAAAATCAATGTCAGTACAAAGGAAATGGCAAACATTCCCGTCATATAACTCAATAAAATCCCTGCACTAATCACCACAGCCGCTAAACTGCTGTAACGAATCACATTGGTGCGAGAAATTTATCATTAATAAATGCCGAAGGGGAAAATAAGAAAATAAACGGCAATAAAATCATGGCATTAATTAATGCCGTTAAAACCACCAAACTCTCGCCTGAAAAACTTTTCAGCAACACATTTTGAATGGTAATTTTATGTGCTAAATCCACACTGGCATTAATAAAGGCAATGGCTAAATACGGTACAAAGCCAGCATATTTTAAGAGTTTCATTTCGCACTCTCCGCTTGATAAAGATTAAAGGTTTTCATATTCAAGAGATAAGGTTTTAACACCAACAATAAATCAAATAAGTGTTTTAATTTTTCATCTTTTTGTTCGCTATTGGCTAATGCCGCTAAAGTCACATTCACCTCTTTTTCTGCTAACATTTTTGCTGCAGTCAAATAAGCTTTCACCACATCCATTTCAGCTTCATCACAACGAGCCAAGATCGCCAAAATATCACGTTCTTTTGCTGTAAAAATGCCTTCACGAGGATTCAATAAGCCTTCCGCTACCATGTCTTCGATTTGTTTAGTGGAAAGATGAAATTCTGCACATAATTGCTCAATGGTGAACACTTCATTTTCTGCCCCCATGATGATATCCAATAATCCAATAAGGCTTTCATAAGGATTATTCCAATCAAAATGAGGATGAGCAAAAAGTGCTTTAATTTGTGAAATCGTCGCATTGAAATTGCTTTGTAGATATTTAATAAAACTGAGCAACTCTACACAATATTCATCATAGAGATGAAAATTCGGTTTATCTTTTACTGGTTCTGGCAACAAACCTTCTTTCACATAGTACAGCACCGTAGATTTTGGCGTCTGACTAAGCTTAACCAAATCATTCATTTTTAACATAAGGATTTCCCTCTAGGTTGATTTGTTGTGTATTGTATCGTATAAAAACAAAAAGTAAATAGTGTTACTCTACGCTTTTATCAAATTTAATAAAAAAAGTTGTTCACTACATCTTGAACAACTTTCTTAATCAGCTTTAGCTTTCAACTTTTCGCCATAGATCCTTACTGTAAATGACACCCACTGGATTTTTCTTCGCCCCCATAATAGTAGGAGAAATATAAACCGGTGTGGTGTATTGGAAAAGCGGTAAAACAAGGTTTTCTTGTTGGATCTTTTCACTTAATTTTAAGTAAATTTCTGACCGCTCTTTTTCATTTAAACTTTTCAATGCTTGCTCAAAAAGTTGATCGTATTCTGCATTAGCATAGCCATTTTTGTTATCTGGACTTTTGGAATAGAACAAACCCAAGAATGCCATCGGATGATTGAAATCTGCACACCAGCCAGAACGAATGACTTGGAAATCACCTTTTTGGCGTTTCATTTGTAATGTTTGCCAATTGACTGGTTGAGCATCCACGCGCAACATATCTGATTGAGTCAATTGCCCCACTAAGCGCTGCGCGATATTCACATGCAATGGCTCATCATCATAAAGCACATTTAAATGTAATGGATGTCTTTCATCAATTTTATTTTGAGCCAATAGCTGCTCGGCAACAACAGGCTCCCATCTTGAATCTTGTCCATTTAACATGGCTTTTGGTAAAAAATACGAACTCGGAATTGCCGCGGGAATCTCATTATTCACGATATTGGTCACAGAGACCAACGAAGCAATCGCCTTACGCACATCGGCCTTAGCAACTTTAGGATCGTTGAGATTAAATTCATAAAAATAACTGCAAAGCTGTGGGAAATGTTGAAGGTCCGCGTGCACTTCTGGTACATCAAGCACCACATCAAAGTCAGATAATTTCGTGGCGATAAAAGGCAAATATTCTACACGCTCAAAAGCCACATTATTTTTCTGCCAATAATAGGGATTTTTAGTTAAGTATATGCTTTTCACACTTTCGCTTTCGATCATATAAGCCCCGTTTGTCACCGGGTAATCAGGATCGCGATATTGAGGCACAAGGCTGATATGTGCCAACATTTCCGGTAAATAAGGCGTTGCTTTATCGAGCTCAATGCGTAAAGTGCGGTCATTTTCCGCATAAATTCCTAAGCTCCTAAAAGGTTTATTTTTTTCTAAAACGCCTTTTGCATTTTTTAAATTGAGATAAGCCAAATAAGATCTTAATGGACTATTTGATTGAGACAGTGCTTGCCAAGAAAGCATGACATCTTGGGCAACTAAGGGATCACCATTTGACCAACGAAGCCCTTCACGTAAGGTAAAGATCCAGGTTTTGTTGTCTTTTGTTTCCCAACTTTCTGCGATACCCGGCACGATTCTCCCTTCCGGATCATAAGCGGTTAAACCTTCATATAAATCACGTAATAAGCCCTCTTGTTCTGGATAACGAACAAACCAAGGCTCTAAAGAAGGAGGATGAGTAAACGCCCGAGTCAGTAATGTACGATTCGGTTTTGAAGTATTCTCTTGTTTGATAGACTGGCTTTGTGTTGGTTGCTCTTCCGTTGCCGTATTTGTAGATTTAGGGCTGTTTAATTTATCACAAGCACTCAATCCCAAAACGATACCGAAAATGACCGCACTTTTAAGCCAATTAAGGAAAGAATTATCCATTTTTAACGTCTTCTGTTTTAATCCAAAAGAAAAAGAACCAATATTTTACCGCAATTAAAATGGCAATGATCGTTCGACCCACAACGCTTGGGGTAAAATAAAAGCCAATTAAAAGCATTGTGGTTGAAAACGTTAGAATAGAAATTTTTGCTTTTTTCGTCAATGCACGACGTTCATTAAAGGATTTTAGGTGCTTTTGATAAAGCTTCGTCCCTAAAAACCATTGCTCTAAACGAGAAGAACCTTTCGCAAAAGAATAAAGTGTAAGCAGTAAAAAAGGTGTTGTCGGAAGAATAGGTAAAAAAATACCAATAACACCTAATATTAAAGAAATGCATCCAAGAGCAACATACATAGCCTTGGTTAAAGAAGTTTTTGGGAAAAACTTAAGTGAAACAACACCTACAACGATCGCAAGAGCAATGATGCCAGAAAAAATGATAATAGAAAAAAAGGAAGTGCCGTCCATCATAAATCCTAAATAAAAGTGATACGCAATTATCACTGATTTTTTAGATTTTTCAACCTTGATATTATAGAATTTGCCGCAATTTATTAAAGAAACTATTAGCAAAAGGAATATTTATGTCTAATCCATTACTTCATATTGAAGGCTTACCTCCGTTTTCTCAAATCAAACCGGAGCATATTCAACCAGCAATCCAAAAACTCATCGAAGAAAATCGTCAAGCCATTGAACAAGTTTTAAAACAACCGCACTTTACTTGGGAAAACTTTATTGAACCGCTTTCTGAAGCAGGCGAGCACTTAAGTCGTGCTTGGTCACCGATCTCCCATTTAAATTCAGTTAAAAACAGCCCTGAATTACGTGATGCGTACCAAGCTTGCTTACCACTACTTTCTGAATACAGCACCTGGGTTGGCCAACACGAAGGGTTATACAATGCCTATTTATCCTTAAAAAATAGCCCTGAATTTGCGACTTATTCCGTCGCACAAAAGAAAGCCATTGAAAATGCACTACGTGATTTTGAGCTTTCAGGTATCGGTTTATCCGAAGAAAAACAAAAACGTTATGGTGAGATTGTTACTCGCTTATCTGAATTAAGCTCACAATTTAGCAATAATGTGCTCGATGCCACTATGGGCTGGGAAAAAGTCATTGAAGATGAAAGTGAATTAGCAGGTCTTCCTGAATCTGCATTACTTGCGGCAAAACAATCTGCAGAAAGTAAGGGCTTGAAAGGCTATCGCTTTACGTTAGAAATCCCAAGTTATTTACCCATTATGACCTATTGTGAAAATGCAGCATTACGCGAAGAAATGTATCGTGCTTATGCGACTCGCGCTTCAGATCAAGGTCCAAATGCCGGTAAATGGGATAATACGGCGATCATTGAAGAAATTATGACGTTACGCGTGGAATTAGCTAAATTGCTAGGTTTTAATACCTATACTGAACGCTCACTTGCGACCAAAATGGCAGAAAATCCACAACAAGTGTTAGACTTCTTAAATAACCTTGCGGATCGTTCAAAAGCACAAGGTGAGAAAGAATTAGCGGAACTCAAAGCTTATTGTGAAAAAGAATTTGGCGTCACTGAACTTGCGCCTTGGGATATCAGTTTCTATTCCGAAAAACAAAAACAACATTTATATGCGATCAATGATGAAGAACTTCGTCCTTATTTCCCTGAAGATCGCGTTATTTCGGGTTTATTTGAATTAATTAAGCGTATTTTTAATATTCGTGCAGTTGAACGTTTTGGCGTAGATACTTGGCATAAAGATGTGCGTTTCTTTGATTTAATTGATGAAACTGATGAAGTACGCGGTAGTTTCTATCTCGATCTTTATGCACGCGAAAATAAACGTGGTGGCGCATGGATGGATGATTGTATCGGCAGAAAACGCAATGCCGACGGTTCAATTCAAAAACCTGTTGCCTATTTAACTTGTAACTTCAATGCGCCTATTGGTGATAAACCTGCGCTATTCACCCATGATGAAGTCACGACTCTCTTCCACGAGTTTGGTCATGGTATTCATCACATGCTCACCAAAGTTGATGTTCCAGATGTCGCGGGTATCAATGGTGTACCTTGGGATGCGGTAGAGCTTCCAAGTCAATTTATGGAAAACTGGTGTTGGGAAAAAGAAGCCCTTGATTTTATTTCGGGTCACTTTGAAACGCACGAACCATTGCCAGAAGAAAAATTAAATCAACTTCTCAAAGCGAAAAACTATCAAGCGGCAATGTTTGTGTTACGTCAGCTTGAATTTGGCTTGTTTGATTTTACCCTTCATCATACTTTTGAAGTGGGTAAAGCTAACCAAGTGCTTGATACCTTAAAAGCTGTGAAAGATAAAGTTGCCGTGATTAAAGGTGTTGAATGGGCAAGAGCGCCACATAGCTTTAGCCATATTTTTGCGGGCGGTTATGCGGCCGGTTATTACAGCTATTTATGGGCTGAAGTGCTATCTGCTGATGCCTTCTCTCGTTTTGAAGAAGAAGGGATTTTCAATCCAGTTACGGGTAAATCCTTCTTAGATGAAATTCTCACTCGCGGTGGCTCTGAAGAACCAATGGTATTATTCAAACGCTTCCGTGGACGTGAACCTCAACTAGACGCATTGCTTCGTCATAAAGGCATTGCAAACTAATGAACTAAAAAAGAGCGGTCAAATTTTTGACCGTTTTTTTATTTTTTCTAGGGGCTGACGTAGATTAGCAGTTAGGCTAGGCTACGAAAATGCAGATAACCAATTGTAAATTAAGCAAGAGAGTTCAAAAGAAACTACTTGAATTTTTTGTACTCCAAGTTACCGCCCGTTCCGCTGCCGATATTTTGGGCATTCAGCCCAACTCCGCTATTCTGTTCTACCGCAAAATTCGTATGGTTATCAGCCATTATCTGGCCTTGGTTGCCGATGAGGTTTGAGGGCCCTGCCGAGTTGGACGAAAGCTATTTCGGCGGACAGCGTAAAGGCAGACGAGGTCGCGGCGCGGCAGGAAAAGTGGTTGTCTTTGGCATTCTGAAACGCAACGGACGGGTCTATACCGTTTTCGTAGATAATGCCAAGTCTGATACTTTGATGCCTGTTATCAAACAGAAAATCATGCCGGACAGCATTGTTTACACGGATAGCCTGAGCGGCTATGACAAGCTGGACGTAAGCGGTTTTATCCATTACCGTATCAACCATTCCAAGGAATTTGCCGACCGTCAGAACCACATTAACGGCATTGAGAATTTTTGGAATCAGGCAAAACGTGTCTTGCGCAAATACAACGGATTGATCGCAAATCCTTCCCGCTGTTCTTGAAAGAATGCGAATTTCGGTTTAACTTCGGCACACCGTCTCAACAGCTTAAAATTCTGCGGGATTGGTGTGGAATTTAGGGCTAATCTACGTCAGCCCCTTTTTCTAATATGTAGAAAATAAAAAAGCCCTCGGTAATCCGAAGGCTTTTATTTTTACTATCGTAATAAAAATTAGCGACGTAAACCTAAACGAGCGATAGTGCTTTGGTATAAAGCAAGATCAGTACGTTTTAAGTAGTCTAAAAGTTTACGACGACGAGAAACCATACGTAATAAACCACGACGACCATGGTGGTCTTTTTTGTGCTCAGCAAAGTGAGCTTGTAAGTGGTTGATTTGTGCAGTTAATAATGCGATTTGAACTTCAGAAGAACCAGTATCTTTCGCATCGCGACCAAATTCAGCAACGATTGCTGCTTTTTTTTCAGTACTTAGAGACATTTTTTACTCCTAAAAGGTAGTGTTATTAATACATCATTCGCCGATCTCTAACTCAGCGATGACAAGGGACCTGAATTTTAACGATTGAGCAGGATAAAGGCAAGCTTTATTCTACTCATTCCTTAATAAATTAATCTTTCAGCGCTTTAATTTTCTCAATCACGCTTGTAGTTGAACAGCCATTTTCGAAATTCAATACACGAACATCGCCGCCATTTGCCCACACTTCTTTACTACCTGCAATCTCTTCTGGTTTGTAATCGCCGCCTTTCACCAATAAATCCGGTAAAATATCGCCGATTAAACGTTGTGGTGTATCTTCATCAAAAGAAACTACCCAATCCACAGAGGCTAAGCCTGCCAATACTGCCATACGTGCATTCAGATTGTTAATTGGACGACTTTCACCTTTTAAGCGTTTGACTGAATCATCCGTATTCACGGCAACAATTAAACGATCGCCAAGTTTGCGAGCATTTTCTAAATAAGACACATGGCCAGGGTGAAGAATGTCAAAACAACCGTTTGTCATCACAATTTTTTCACCGCGCGCTTTAGCATGAGCTACCGCTGTTTTTAATTGGTCTTCAGACATAATACCGAAGCCTGTTTCAGAACGGCCATGGATTGCATTCTCTAATTCCACAGTAGAAACTGTTGATGTACCCAATTTACCAACCACAATACCTGCCGCCACATTAGCTAAATAGCAAGATTCTTCAAAAGAACGACCATCTGCAAGTGAAGTTGCTAATACACTGATTACGGTATCGCCCGCCCCCGTTACATCGAATACTTCTTTTGCAACAGTTGGTAGATGAAACGGTTCTTGATTTGGACGAAGTAATGTCATGCCTTTTTCAGAGCGCGTCACTAAAAGTGCGGTCAATTCGATGTCTGAAATTAATTTTAAACCTTTCTCAATGATTTCTTCTTCAGAACTGCATTTACCTACCACCGCTTCAAACTCTGACATATTTGGTGTCAGTAAAGTCGCACCACGATAACGTTCAAAAATCTGTACCTTTTGGATCGATCAACACGGGCACGTTCACTTTGCGTGCAATTTGGATCATCTTTTTGCACATCTTTTAACGTGCCTTTACCGTAATCCGAAAAGCACTAACGCACCGAAATTTTTTTCACTTCAACTTCTAATTTCGCTAACAACTCTTGGCATTCTACGTTTTTGGAAATCTTCTTCAAAAATCCAAACGAAGTAATTGTTGATGGCGAGATAAAATACGTAATTTCGTAATAGTTGGATGGGTATCCAATGCCACAAAATTACAATCAATTTTTTGGTGCTGTAATAAATTCGTTAAGGCAGAACCTGTTTCATCCTGACCAATTAAGCCCAAAATTTGTACGGGTACATTAAGAGAAGCAATATTCATCGCAACGTTTGCTGCACCACCTGCTCGTTCTTCGTTATTTTGTACGCGAACCACAGGAACCGGTGCTTCTGGCGAAATACGATTAGTTGCACCAAACCAGTAACGGTCAAGCATGACATCGCCTAACACTAATACTTTCGCTTGATTAAAATTGGCAGAATATTGAGCCATTTTGAAATCTCTCTGTTGGAATAATAAAAATTTGGTGCAATTTTACCACAACTCAAATTTGCGATAAACTACACGCCGAACTAACCAGAAAAGAATTATGAAAAACGAAAAACTCCCTCAATTTCAACCGCACTTTCTTGCACCCTAAATACTGGGGCTTTTGGCTTGGTGTGGCGATTTGGCGAAGCCTTTTGTTACTTCCCTATCCAATTTTACGTCACATCGGCAACGGCTTAGGCTGGCTTTTCTCAAAACTAAAAGTGGGAAAACGTCGTGCAGCGATTGCTCGCCGAAATCTTGAGCTCTGCTTCCCAGAAATGCCCGAGCAAGAACGTGAAGCCATTTTGCAAGAAAACTTGCGTGCTGTTGGTATGGCGATTATTGAAACCGGCATGGCGTGGTTTTGGTCTGATGCGCGCATTAAAAAATGGTCAAAAATTGAAGGCTTAAATTATTTAAAAGAAAATGCTCAAGACGGCATTATCTTTGTGGGTGTTCATTTCTCACTCTTGAGTTAGGCGCGCGTATTGTGGGCTTACATCATCCTGGAATAGGTGTTTATCGTCCCAATGACAATCCTGTATTGGATTGGTTACAAATTAAAGGTCGCTTAAAATCTAACAAAGATTTACTTAATCGAAAAGATTTACGTGGAATGATTAAAGCTCTTCGCAGTGGCGAAACCATTTGGTATGCGCCTGATCATGATTACGGCAGAAAAAATGCGGTATTTGTGCCTTTCTTTGCTGTACAAGAAGCGGCAACCACGACAGGCAGTTACTATCTACTTAAATCCGCACCAAATTGTAAAGTCGTGCCTTTTGCCCCATTGCGTAATAAAGATGGTTCAGGCTATACGGTCAGTATTTCTCCACCTGTGGATTTTTCTGATCTTTTAGATGAAACTGCAATTGCTGCAAGAATGAATAAAGTCGTGGAAAAAGAAATCTTAAAAGGTATTGAACAATACATGTGGCTACATCGTCGATTTAAAAACCCGTCCAACTGAAGATGAGCCAAGTTTATATTCATAAGTGCGGTTGATTTTTTTCATCTGTTTTTGAATGCTAAAACGACATATCGAAAAAAATAAGGAAAATTTTTCCTTATTTTTTTCTTGATCTTTATATAATAAAAATATATAATGAATCTCGTTTTAGATAGTAAACTTGTGTTATGACAGACACTCTACTGGCTAGTGCATTCCCCCCACTCCTTTTGCACTAGCCATTTTTTTTGAAATCTCTTACCATATCTCACCCTTTTCTTTTTTTCTTAGAAATCATGAACAATCTAGAACTTGAACGTTTACTAAACGAAAAACTTAGCACAGACAGAATTAACGATTACGCACCTAACGGTTTGCAAGTAGAAGGCAAAGCCGAGATCAAAAAGATCATCACGGGTGTCACCGCAAGCCAAGCACTAATTGATTATGCTGTTGCACAACAAGCTGATGCAGTGCTTGTCCACCATGGCTATTTTTGGAAAAGTGAAAATCCATGTATTCGCGGCATGAAAGGCAAACGTATCAAAACCTTGCTTGTGAATGACATTAATTTATACGGCTACCACTTGCCTCTGGATGTTCACCCAGAATTAGGCAACAATGCAAAACTTGCTCAGTTATTAGGGATTGGCGATCTTCAACCTTTAGAAAATAGCACAGCCAGCATTCCTGTTTGGGGAACATTAAAAGATCCCATTACCGCTGAAGAGTTTGCACAACGTATTGAACAAGTGCTTCAACGCAAACCGTTAATTTGCATCGAAAATGGACCGCACTTAATCTGCAAAATTGGCATTTGTACCGGTGGCGGACAAGGCTATATTGATTTAGCTGCAGCACAAGGTTGTGATGCCTTTATTACCGGTGAGGTTTCGGGAGCAAACAATTCACTCTGCTCGTGAGCAAGGCATTCATTTCTTTGCGGCGGGTCATCATGCGACTGAACGCTACGGTATCAAAGCATTAGGTGAATGGTTGGCAACGGAATATGGCTTGGATGTAGAATTTAAAGATATTGATAATCCGGCCTAACTGGTACAAAGTGTGATTAATTGCCGAAAGCACACAAAACAAGTATAATCTTGTCGATTTTTTTAACTCAAACATAGGAAAAAAATATGGGTTTCTTAACTGGTAAACGTATTTTAGTAACAGGTCTTGCAAGCAACCGTTCTATTGCTTACGGGATCGCAAAAGCAATGAAAGAACAAGGCGCTGAACTTGCTTTCACTTATTTAAACGATAAATTACAACCACGCGTAGAAGAATTTGCAAAAGAATTTGGTTCTGACATCGTATTACCTTTAGACGTAGCGACCGATGAAAGCATCCAAAACTGCTTTGCAGAATTAAGCAAACGTTGGGAAAAATTTGATGGTTTCGTACACGCTATCGCATTCGCACCAGGCGACCAATTAGATGGCGATTACGTAAACGCAGCAACTCGTGAAGGCTACCGTATTGCTCACGACATCAGTGCATTCAGCTTTGTAGCAATGGCACAAGCGGCACGTCCTTACTTAAATCCAAACGCTGCATTATTAACCCTTTCTTACTTAGGTGCTGAGCGTGCAATTCCTAACTACAACGTCATGTGTTTAGCGAAAGCATCTCTTGAAGCGGCAACTCGCGTGATGGCGGCTGATTTAGGTAAAGAAGGTATTCGTGTGAATGCGATTTCTGCTGGTCCTATCCGTACCTTAGCAGCATCAGGTATTAAAAACTTCAAGAAAATGCTTTCTGCATTTGAGAAAACCGCAGCATTACGCCGCACTGTTACTATCGAAGATGTGGGCAACTCAGCAGCATTCTTATGCTCTGATTTAGCATCGGGTATTACAGGTGAAATCGTTCACGTAGATGCAGGTTTCAGCATCACCGCAATGGGCGAATTAGGCGAAGAATAATTTTTCGTACAATCTATTTTTTAGGCAGGCTTTTCAGTCTGCCTTTTCTCTTTTTTTAAATATAACTATGTTCCAAGATAATCCATTACTCGCACAACTTAAGCAACAAATCCACGATAGTAAAGAACACGTTGAAGGCGTGGTAAAAAGTACTGATAAAGCTTATGGTTTTTTAGAGTGCGATAAAAAAAGCTACTTTATTGCCCCACCTGCAATGAAAAAGGTCATGCACGGTGACAAAATCAAAGCTACCATTGAAAAACAAGGTGATAAAGAGCAAGCTGAACCAGAAGAATTAATTGAGCCAATGCTCACGCGCTTTATTGCCAAAGTGCGGTTCAATAAAGACAAGAAATTACAAGTTTTGGTTGATCACCCAAGTATCAACCAACCCATTGGTGCGCAACAAACTAAATCCGTAAAAGAAGAATTACAAGAAGGCGACTGGGTCGTAGCAAATTTGAAAACCCACCCATTACGTGATGATCGTTTTTTCTATGCGACTATCAATCAATTTATCTGCCGTGCTGACGATGAATTAGCCCCTTGGTGGGTCACATTGGCACGTCATGAGCAATCTCGTCATCCTGTGCAAGGTGCAGAAAGTTATGAAATGTTAGATCAACAAACGCGTGAAGATCTGACCGCACTTCATTTTGTCACTATTGACTCTGAAAGCACTCAGGATATGGACGATGCTCTTTACATCGAACCTGTCAAGCAAAATGGTACACAAACTGGCTGGCGATTAGTCGTTGCGATTGCAGATCCAACAGCTTACATTGCATTAGATTCACAAATTGAAAAAGATGCCAAACAGCGTTGTTTTACCAATTATTTGCCTGGCTTTAATATCCCAATGTTGCCGCGTGAATTATCTGATGAATTATGTTCATTAATGGCAAATGAAACTCGCCCTGCATTAGTGTGTTACATTGAAACGGATCTTGCCGGTAACATCACGGCTAAACCGCATTTTGTGTCTGCTTATGTGCAATCTAAAGCGAAATTAGTCTATAACAAGATCTCAGATTATTTAGAGCAAGTGCCTAATGCATGGCAACCAGAAACCACGGAAGTTGCACAGCAAATTGATTGGTTACATCAATTTACCAAAGCACGTATTCAATGGCGTAAAACGCATTCTCTTTTATTTAAAGAGAAACCGGATTACTCCTTTATTCTCGCTGAAAATGGCAAAGTGAAAGAAATTAAAGCGGAATATCGTCGTATTGCAAATCAAATCGTGGAAGAATCCATGATTATTGCTAATATCTGTGCGGCTCAATTCTTAGCTGAACAAGCGCAAACCGGTATTTTTAATACACACTCTGGGTTTGATAAGAAATTCTTAGAAAACGCGCATAATTTCTTAATGGCAAATTTAGCTAATGAAGAAAATCAAGCCGAGCTTGCTGAGCGTTATTCGGTAGAAAATTTGGCAACCTTAAAGGGTTATTGCCAAATGCGTCATGATATTGAACCGATTGAAGGTGACTATTTAGAATTCCGTTTACGTCGTTATTTAACCTTTGCGGAATTTAAATCAGAACTTGCTCCACATTTTGGGCTTGGATTAGAAGGTTATGCAACTTGGACATCGCCTATCCGTAAATATTCCGATATGGTGAACCATCGTTTAATTAAAGCCGTGCTCACACAGCAAGCTTGTGAAAAAAACCACAAGATGAGGTGCTTGCTCGCTTGCAAGAAGCGCGTCGTCAAAATCGCTTGGTTGAACGTGATATTGCAGATTGGTTATATTGTCGCTATCTTGCTGGTAAAGTCGCTGAAAACGCTGAATTTGATGCAGAAGTGCAAGATGTAATGCGTGGTGGTTTACGTGTCCAATTATTGGAAAATGGCGCATCTATGTTCGTACCGGCCTCCACATTGCATCCAAATAAAGATGAAATGCAAGTGAATGCTGATGAATTGGCACTGTATATTCAAGGGGAACGCCGTTACAAAATCGGTGATTTAGTGAAAGTGAAACTTACCGAGGTTCGAGAAGAAACTCGCAGTATTATCGGTCAGTTAATCATTTAATGACCACTTCCCTTCTAACACTAGAAATACCGCTCGTTACACAATGGGTGGTATTTTTCTAGCGCCGAAGTTGTGACAATATTTTATAGATGGTATCAAATAAAGGAATTTTGGAGATATATTGAAGATATTCAATATCTAGGAGAGGTATATGATATCCCCGCCTTGAAGAGCGGGGATAAAATTAGCATTTAGGTTGAATTACATTTTAGGAATATCAACACCAGATGAAAGCACATCTTGAATATCTGATTTTAAGACATCTGCTTTTGGCCCATAAATCGCTTGGATACCAGAACCTTTTACAATAAAGCCCATTGCGCCCGCTTGTTTCCAGCTTGCTTCATCACCCACTAACTCTGGATTATGTACGGTGATACGTAAACGTGTCATACAAGCATCAACATCTGCAATGTTATTACGTCCACCAAGTAAGTTGATGATTTGGATAACTTGCGTGCTAGCATTCGCCACTTTTGGTTCATCGCTAGAAGTTTCATCTGAACCTTTTGCATCATAGTTACCATTACGACCCGCTGTGGCAAGGTTAAATTTCTTAATCATAAAGTTCGCGATAAAGAACATGGCCACTGCAAAGAGGATAGATACCCAAATAAAGTTGATCACATCCATACCAATGCCAGCTTTAATCGCCATTGGTGTACGCGTTAAGAACTCAATGTTACCGAATGAATGCACACGTAAGTCCACGATATCTGCCATCGCGAAAGCACAACCTTGTACTAAAGCATAAACAATATAAAGTGGTAATGCGACAAACATAAACATATATTCAATTGGCTCGGTTACGCCTGTTAAGAACACCGCAAGTGCTGATGAAAGGAAAATACCTTTATAGAGTTTTTTCTTGTCTTCATCTACGTTGATATACATAGCAAGCGTCAAGCCCATTAAGATACCGCTTGAACCAATCATTTGCCCTACTTTGAATCGAGCTGGTGTCACGGTTGAAAGTAGCTCGTTATATTGGGTTACATTACCCGCATCTTTAAGGTTAATTAAGTCAGAAATCCATGCAAGCCATAGAGGGTCTTGACCAAATACTTGTTTACCTTGTTGTACACCTGTTAAGAATTCATAAGTACCCCCTAATGACGTATAGTTCATTGGGATAGTCAACATGTGGTGTAAACCAAACGGAAGTAATAGACGCTCTAAGGTACCATAAATAAATGGTGCTAAAATTGGCGCTGAGTTTTGTGAGTTCGCAATCCATTGACCGAATGGTTAATTCCAGTTTGAACTAAAGGCCAGAATAGCGATAAAACGATAGCGACTAATACAGAACGATAAATGACAACGAAAGGAACAAAACGTTTACCATTAAAGAAGGTGAGTACTTCAGGTAATTTACGGAAATTGTAGTAACTATTGAAGGTTGTTGCCCCCACAAAACCCGCAATAATACCGACGAATACCCCCATATTCAACGCAGGCTGTCCTAGAATATTCACAAAGTAATGTGCAACTGGGATTTCTCCTGCAAATACGGTACTTACGTGAGCATTTGGATCGGCTAGCATTTCAATTTTTACACCGAAGAAGTGACCAGTGATTAAGTTAATTAAAATGAAAGCAAGACCCGCTGCAAATGCGCCACCTGCACGCTCATTTGCCCAGCTACCACCAATCGCTAAAGCAAATAATAAATGAAGATTACCGATAATCCCCCAACCAATTTGAGCGATAATGTTTCCGACACGCGCTAGCCATTCTGCGTCACTAATCAAAGGTAGTGAGTTACCAATACTCACCATTAAACCCGCTGCTGGCATAACGGCAATCACAACCATTAGGCATTTACCGAATTTTTGCCAAAACTCAAAACTGAGTAGTTTTTTCATATCAATCCTCCTACAAGATGAGATCTACTTCTACGCCAAAATGGTCGGAAACAATCGGTTTATTTTTCCCATTAAAAATAACCTGACTGGATAAAACCTTTTTTGCCTGATTTAAAAAAATATAATCTAATCGCTTTTCTTGACTATGGCCTTTCCAGCCGTCAATCGCTTTCTCTACAGTGATGCCGCTATCCTTCTGTTCTGCCATTTCAAATGTATCGAATAAGCCTAAGGATTTAATTTGTTGATAAGCTTGTTGATCGCTTATTGCATCGGTATTGAAATCGCCCATTAAGATTTTAAGATTAGCACTTTGGCTTCTCTCCACAATATAACGAACATTATCGAGTTGGTTTTCCCCATCACAATTTGGCAAATTGATATGGCAAGAATAACATTCAATTAACTGTCCTTGATATTCTACCGTCAACCCAATAATTTTACGCGAGAGAATCGAGTCAAGACGTTGGTGTTGGCTACAATAAATGCATCAACATCATAAACAGGCAAACGGGTTAAAAACGCAATGCCTTCATCATATTTATCGTAGCCAATATGCGAATTGCTCCAAAAAAGCGAATATTTTTGTGCAACGCGTTGATTGATTTTATTCAACAGAATGATACCATAGTTATCTTGCTTTAACGTTGGCGAAATAGCAGGAGCCGACATCAATTGATTAACCTCTTGTAAGGCAATGATGTCATAACCCTTTTCCACAATAGTGTCAGCAAGAATCTCTATTTTTTCCGCTTGGTTAGCTTCTAACCAAGCGTGTACATTCAGGGTAAGTAGTTTCATTGCCTCCCCCTTAGTCCTCACTATGCCAAATGTCTGCATTATATTGAGCGATAGTGCGGTCAGATGAGAAAAAGCCCGCTTTTGCGATATTATGAACCACTTTCTCATTCCAACTATCTTGATCTTCATAATCAGCTAAGATTTGTTCTTTCGCTTCGATATAGGCATTAAAGTCAATTAACGTCATAAACCAGTCTTTATTCAATAATTCGTTATAAAGACGTTCTAAACGTGTTTTATTCCCTAATTTCACCACGGCAGGATTAAGAATAAAATCAACCGCTCTTTTAATCTCTTTGTCGTTTTCGTAATATTCTTTTGAAACATAACCTGCTGTTTCATAAAGTTTAATAATGCTTTCTGAGTCTTTACCGAATGTATAGATATTTTCAGCACCAGCTAATTCTGCAATTTCAACATTAGCCCCATCCATTGTGCCTAACGTTAATGCGCCATTCAGCATAAATTTCATATTCCCTGTACCAGAAGCTTCTTTGGAGGCAAGTGAAATTTGTTCTGAAATATCGGTTGCTGGAATCAGTTTTTCCGCCACACTCACATTATAGTTTTCCACCAAATGCACGTTTAAATACTTATTCACTTTAGGATCATTATTGATTAACTCAGATAAGCAAAGAATTAAATGAATAATATCCTGTGCAATCACGTAAGCTGGTGCGGCTTTTCCACCAAAAATCACCGTAATTTTACGTTTTGGTAATTTACCCGCTTTAATTTCTAAGTATTTATGAATCACATAAAGCGCATTCATTTGTTGGCGTTTATATTCATGGAAACGCTTAATTTGCGTATCAATGATTGAATTTTCATCTAAATCAATACCTTTATTTTCTTTAAGGTACGCTTTTAATGCTAATTTGTTTTCAAACTTAATTTTCGCTAATTGTTGATGAACTTTTTTATCAGCTTTAAAGGCTAACAATTTTTCTAATTTCGTTGCATCATGCAAATACTCATCGCCAATCAATTCTTTAATATAAGCCGCTAATGGTTGGTTAGAAAACTCTAACCAACGGCGGAAGGTAATGCCATTTGTCTTATTATTGAATTTCAGGATATAACGCATAGAACGCTTTAAGCTCTGAATTTTTCAAAATCTCCGTATGTAATGCCGCCACACCATTCACAGAATTTGAAAAGTGGATGTCCATGTGTGCCATATGCACACGTTTTTGTTTATCAATAATTTGTACGGCAGGATCTTTATACTCGGCACGCACTAATTTATCTAATTTTTTAATGATCACCACTAAATGCGGCACCACTTCATCTAAATAAGCGAGTGGCCATTTTTCTAATGCTTCAGCCAAAATTGTATGGTTGGTATAGCCCACCATATTACGTACAATTTCAACCGCTTCTGCAAATTTAATCTGATGTTTTTCCGTTAATAAGCGAATTAATTCAGGAATCACCATTGAAGGGTGAGTATCGTTGATCTGAACATACGCATAATCGGCTAAATCATGTAAATTACTGCCACGTGCAATTGCTTCATCAATTAATAATTGTGCTGCATTTGATACCATGAAGTATTGTTGATAAATACGCAGTAATTCCCCATTTTTATCTGAATCATCTGGATAAAGGAATAATGTTAGATTTTCTTCAATCGCAGTTTTATCAAACTCGATACCTTTTTTAATCAGTTTAGGATTCACTGATTTGATATCAAATAAATTGAGATAGTTTTTTGTTTCTTTCTTATAACCTAAAATATCAATGCGATCTAATTTAGAGGTTAACGTAAATTTCTTAAATGGCACCTCATAGCTAATATCGGTTGGAATCAACCAAGAACTATCTTCAATCCAGTCATTAGGTTCAGCATGTTGTTCATTCTTTTTAAAGACTTGTTTAAATAAGCCATAATGATAATTTAAACCGACCCCTTCCGCATTTAAGCCAAGCGTAGACATTGAATCAATAAAACAAGAAGCCAAACGACCTAACCCACCATTTCCTAAAGACGGTTCTGGCTCAATATCTTCAATATGACTTAATGATTTACCCGAACTTGCTAATTCTGTTTTGATATCTTGATACACACCAAGGTTAATCAGGTTATTAGAAAGTAGTTTACCAATTAAAAACTCAGCAGAGATATAGTAAACCTTACGTTTACCTGTGTTTTTAGGTTTATCTGCTGAGAGTGTTTTCACGTAATTTAATAATTGAATATAAGTTTCTTTATCGCTTAATTGTTCAAGCGATTTATTAGTTTTGTTTTTTACAAATGTACTAAATTTAATCATAGGGATTTCCTGATTAGCACGTTGATATAACGTAGTCATTTTAGCTAAAAAGTCTTTTTTATCTTGCGTTAAATCAGATTTCTGCATTCTCCATTGCCAGTTTCCACCAATCGTTGAAGGAAGATTCATTCTTGAACTCGCAGGCGAATCTAAAATATCTTGCATCGTTGCAATCGCAGTATTGTTGACCGTTGCAAAGAGCTGACGAATCATTGCTTGGCAAATCGACTCATCATTATGACGGTGCGTATAATCATTGATATATTGCTGCTGTTGGGCTGTAAGACCGTTATACCAACCATTGGTCACATCATTATCATGCGTGCCTGTATAAGCAACAGAATGCGGGATGCAATAATGCGGGCTATCTAAGCTTTTTCCACTGACATCTTCAAAGCCAAATTGCAAAATCTTCATGCCGGGATAATTACAATCTGTAAGTAATTTTCTGGCTTTTTCATCAATGTTACCTAAATCTTCAGCAATAATTGGTAAATCACCTAGTTGTTCTTTAACCACTTTGAATAAGTCATAACCCGGACCAGGCTGCCAAGTGCCGTATTTAGCAATATCGGCTTTTCCATCTACTTGCCAATAATCAGAGAAACCTTTGAAATGATCGATGCGAAGTACATCATAAATCTTGAAGCTTTCTTCAATTCGGTGAATCCACCAAGTATAGCCTTGTTTTTTATGTTCTTTCCAATCGTAAAGCGGGTTTCCCCAAAGCTGCCCCGTTGCACTGAATTGATCGGCTGGAACCCCCGCGACAAAAAAAGCGGATTGCGTTCTTTATCTAATTGGAAGAGTTCTGGTTTTTGTCCAAACTTCTACGCTATCTGCCGCCACATAAATCGGCATATCACCGATAATCTTAATGCCCCTTTGATTCGCGTAATCTTTTAATTCGCCCCATTGTTTGAAGAAGAAATATTGCGTCACTTTAAAGTACTGAATTTGATCTGCTAACAGAGTGCGATATTTTTTTCTAGTGTTTTTGGATCACGCGCTACCGCTTTTTTTATCATCCCATCTTTGCAATGCTTGATTACCGAAATGCTCTTTAATTGCCATAAACTCAGCAAAATCGTCTAGCCACAAGCGGTTGTTTTTTTCTCAAAACTCTTGAAATCAGCTTGGAATGATTGATTCGATAAAAAAAATTTTTTTCACTGCCGTTTCTAAAATTGGACGGCGTGCATAGAAGATACGATCATAATCCACGCTAGTTGGATCTTCACCAAAATTGACTGATGCATAATCTGCCTCTTTCAATAACCCCATTTGGGTTAATAAATCAAAATCAATAAAGTGAGTATTGCCTGCAATCGCAGAGAAAGATTGATAAGGAGAATCACCATAGCTGGTGGTGGTAAGTGGAAGAATTTGCCAATAAGTTTGTTTAGTTTCAACTAAAAAATCGACAAAATCATAAGCCGATTGCCCAAAACTACCAATACCGAATGCATTTGGTAGCGAGGTAATGTGCATAAGAACACCACTTGAACGAGTAAGCATAATATTTCCTCTAGGAAGTTATCATTTTGGCTCATTCTAACCTAAACGTATTTTTATGCAACAACTTATACGTAAAAGTTAATGACATTTTCGTAAATGTGTGACTTTTGTCACATTTTATACGTATAACATTTATGATTTTATGATATGCTATGACGACACCTATGGAACGAACGGTCGATAAAAGGATTAAAAATGAGCAAGTACAAGCAGGTCTATAACGAGATAAAGACGCAAATAAACAATGGTAATTTCGCACCATTGCAAGAACTCCCGAGTGAAAATGAACTCATGCAAAGCTATGGTTTTTCCAAGGATACTATTCGAAAAGCGCTTTCTTTACTTGAAATTGATGGCTACATTCAAAAGCAACAAGGCCGAAATTCGATTGTTTTAGAACATGATTTATCTAAACCACAAATGCTTTCTGAAATTAAAACCGTTAGCGAATTAAATAGTGCATCAACACACCAAGTAAAAACCACATTAACCAGCTTGTATATTGTGCAAGGTGAAGAAGAACTGATGCATATTTTTAATGTCGATGATCAGATCGATTTCTACCGCATTGCTCGTCTGCGTGAAATTGATGGCGAAGCCGTTGAATATGAGGTTTCTTATTTTGATCGCCGCATCGTGCCGTTTATTAGCCGAGAAATCGCTGAACACTCTATTTATCACTATTTAGAAAACGAATTAAAATTAAAAATTAGCCACTCACAACGAAAAATTGTCTTTCGCTATGCGAATGAAGAAGAAAAAAATGCGATCGATCTTGGTGAGTATGACATGGTTGTGAATGTGACGAGCACCACTTATTTGGCGGATGGTCGACCATTTCAATATGGGAGTATTAGCTATCGACCAGATAAAATTGCATTTACATCAACAGCAAAACGACATGTCTAGTTTTTGTAAATGATAGGTTGTTATTTAAAAAATTCATAAAAAAAGTGTGGTCATTTTTAACCGCACTTTTTATTTAAGCTATTTTAACCAAAATTGTCCTTTGAAAATTTTTCCTAATGTCATCAGCACTAAACCGCTCATCATCAAGTTAGCAAAGATAAATGCACCGTTTGCCAAGCCACTCAATACATTATGATGAACAAAAGAAACAGCCCCATTTGCTAAAGAAGCTAATCCGAATGAAAAAGCCCAGAAGCCAATATTAAGCCCTTTTTCACTAATCCAAGGGAACAGGCGAATTAAAAAGAACATTTGTAAAAAACCGTATCCCCATAAGAGTTTAACGAAAAGATCGATCTCTCCTCCATTAAGCGATAAGTAAGCCGACGAGCCCACAAATGCTGGGGCGAGAATGATCCCCATTGTTGGACGAAATTGAGGTTCAATCTGCAACACACGTAAACGCTGTAATAATGCCGGTTCATAAATAATCCAAGCAATCATCCCCGCCCCTAAGAACAAATAGCCTAGATCTTGATAGCCTAATAAGGCTAATGATGAGGCACTGGTGAAATTAGTCGCGACAGAGGGTAAATAAAATGGTGGCAATGTCGATTTCTGCTCAAATGTGCCATCTTTCCATAATGCACTAATACGCACAGAAGCAAATAACAATTGCCCAATTGTACCAATCCAAATTAATCCCTCACCAATGAGAGGAAACCAACGATATAGAATATCCCCGCTTAACATCGTTGTAATCGGTATTAAGGCAAGAAAAGAAAAACGTATCGGACAGCAATATTCATCGCGTACTTCGTGAGAGAAATAAATCATTTTATAAATATAAAGCAAGACGAAAAGTGCCCATACTGAAACAGAAATTAATCCAATAATATCACTTACATTCCGAGAAAAAGAGAGCGTATCGCCCATATGCAGCCAGGCTAAAGACAAGGCACCCAAGCCTAATGGAATCGCAAAATACCCAGTTGGCAAAGGAAAAGGTCGTTTATCAGTCATTATTATTCTCCTAAAATTGGTACCTTATAAGATTACCCATAAATGCGTGAATATTGATGTGGATTTATCTCAAAGACTAGAATAAAAATCTCATTTCTCTAGATGAAAGAAAGGGCTAATAAACATTAGCCCTAAATTAAATTAATATATTGTTAATTATTTGCAGATCACTTCTAATCTGCCCATGTAAGGACGTAATACTTCTGGCACAGTAATTGAGCCGTCTGCATTTTGATAGTTCTCAAGCACAGCCACTAATGTACGGCCTACCGCTAAACCAGAGCCATTCAATGTATGCACTAAGCGAGTTTTCTTATCCCCTTTCGCTTTGCAACGAGCTTGCATACGACGAGCTTGGAAATCCCACATATTAGAGCAAGAAGAAATCTCACGGTAAGTATCTTGTGCAGGCACCCACACTTCTAAGTCGTAAGTTTTGCAAGAACCAAAGCCCATATCACCAGTACAAAGTAATACTTTACGATATGGTAGATTTAAAAGTTGTAATACTTTTTCTGCATGGCCTGTTAATTCTTCAAGTGCTTCCATAGATTTATCTGGATCCACAATTTGTACCATTTCCACTTTATCAAATTGGTGCATACGAATTAAGCCACGGGTATCACGACCATAAGATCCCGCTTCAGAACGGAAACATGGTGTATGTGCGGTCATTTTGATTGGCAAATCTGCTTCATCAACAATCACATCACGAACAAGGTTAGTTACCGGTACTTCTGCTGTTGGAATTAATGCGTAAGGTTGTTCGCCTTCTAGCGCTAAAGTATGGAATAAATCTTCACCGAATTTTGGTAATTGACCTGTTCCATAAAAGAGTCGCATGGTTGACTAAATAAGGTACATAAGCTTTCTAAATAACCATGTTGTTCGGTATGAAGATCTAACATGAATTGCGCTAATGCACGGTGCATTTTAGCAATTTGACCTTTCATGACCGCAAAACGCGCACCCTGCTAATTTAGCTCCCTGCTGCAAAAATCTAATCCATTGGTATCTTCACCCTAATGACACGTGATCTTTGATCTCAAAAATCAAATGTACGCGGCGTACCCCAACGTAAAAATTTCTTTATTTTTCAGTGTCATCTTTACCTAATGGCACTTCATCCGCGGGGAATGTTTGGAATGCTTAACGCGATTTGATTAATTTCTGCTAACACCGCATCAAGTTGAGTTTTTGCTTCGTTAAGCTGTTCGCCCATGTTATCTACTTCAGCCAATAATGGTGCAATGTCTTCACCACGTGCTTTTGCCGCACCAATGGCTTTGGAACGCGCGTTACGCTCTGCTTGTAATGTCTCAGTTTTTACTTGTAAATCTTTGCGTTGTTCTTCTAATGCGGTAAGTTTTTCCGTATCAAGAATAAAGTTACGTTTTACTTTTAATTTTTCTGCTACTTCAGCCAGATTATTACGGAGTAAATTTGGATCGATCATTGGAATTCCCTATTTTTTTCATTATGAAAACAGACACCTTTATTCTAGCGCGATTTCACCAAATAAACCAGTTAAAAGCCTGATTTTTTTCTTTTTATTAACTCTTTCAAAAAAACATCAAATTTTATGACCGCACTTTGCCATGATTTAATTTTTGTGATCTCTGTCAAATTCTGAGAATGAGACACTAGAAACAGCAAAAAAGTTCTATAATGAAAATGAACGTTAACCAAGAGGAGTAACCTATGTTTCCTGAATTTCGCGATTTAATCACTAAGCTTAAAAACAAAGATGCTTATTTTGATCGCTTGTTTGAAAAGCACAATGCATTAGACCAAGATATCAAAAATAAGATTGATAACATAGAACTCGCAACTCATACGGAAATTGAGAACTTGAAAAAAGAAAAATTACGGATTAAAGACGAGCTCTATCAATACTTGAAAAAGAAAGCAGCTGAGTAATTGGTTTAATGTGAAGACAAAGTGCGGTGAAATTTACCGCACTTTTTTGTTTTAAGAAATTTTGCTTTTTTGAGAGCCCAGATAAATCGCGACTAATGTCAGCACAGCCCCCGCCCATTGCCAATGATTGATGGGCTTATCCAATCCAAAATAATCAATCATGAGTGCCACCACCGGTTCAGAAAGAAGCAATAAACCGGTTAAACCTAACGATAAATAAGGAATGGTATAAGCAATCATGTCCCCAGGCGACACATTGCATCACCGCACCATAAATGAAGACCAATCCCCAATCGGAGAAAGTCGTAGGATAAAGATTATCAGGATTAAAAATCAGCGAAGGAATAATTAAGACGAAAGCACCACTTAAGCTCAGAATAAACATGAGTGAGAATAAAGCCGTTGGTTCTTCTTCGTGTACTTTTTTAATCATAACCATTGAGGCTGCAAGCAAGCCAGCAGAAATGAGCCCAATGATAATGCCATACATGCCTTCAAAATTATGCTGTAGCTCTTCCCCTGAGATTAAGATAACACCAACAACCGCTAAAAATAGACTTAACATTTGTAGTTTGCTTTGACGTTCGCCAAAGAATAAATACCCAATTGCCGCCAAGAAGAAAATCTGTAAGCTATTCAACAAGGTTGAAATGCCTGGCCCCACTGCATATACACTTTCATGCCAAAAAGATAAATCAAAGGCTAAAAAGATACCGGATAATACGGCATACATGATCGCTTTACGGCTTTTAGGAAAACGCTGTCTTTTTAATTTCATTACAAACCAGAAAATAAAAGAAGCAATGAGCAAGCGCCAGAACGCAATGGCATAACCTCCCACAGGCACAAACTTAACAATTAGGCTTCCTAAACCGAATAGCACGCAGCCCACGACTAACATCGGGGCGGCGTAAGATTTTATTTTATCCATTAAATAAACATCGCCCAGACTGGCAAGCTACTAGCCATAAAGAACAAAATGAGTAAGCTGTTATAGCTGAGCTTCCATTTCTTTACACTGTGTAAGAGCAATACACCCGCTATCACTAAGTGAAGCATAAAATAGATACCGTATGCGAAAACGTTCGAAAAAACGACCGCACTTGTGCCTTGATAAACAATAAAAATCAGTACTGCCAACGCATTAAGGGCAAGCAATAAAATCATCAATAATGGTAGTAACGCAATGAAACCTTGCAGACGATTACGAGAAACAGACAAACATAAATTCGCTAACAATACGCCCATTAAAGCTTGTGCTAGTGGGTTATATTGCACGAAATTCGGTGTTGGATTGCCGAAGAAAATCATCAAATAGGCAATGACACCAAATCCACTCACCAAAGATGCCATTAAGAGAAAACCACGGCGAGCGACTTCATCTTTAGGTTGTTTCCATACTGCATATACAGCAGATAACCCGCATAAGCTGACAATATCAGTCATCACGTAATGATGTGGTGAGGCCAAGCTCATCCCTAGCCAAACAAACCAATAAAGCGCAAAACAGACATTTGCTTTAATTAAACGTCCACGCTGCCCTGGGCAAATTTCCCCTTTAATAAAGGCAACTAAACAAAGCAATTGGGCAATCAGCACGCCAAAGGCTAAATGAGGAATCAATTTTTCAGCAAGTTGCAAAGATTCTATAAAAAAATCGACCATTAATAGCAACCCAATTGGCAATATCGCAAGAAATGCGGCCAAGGGTTTGGATTGTTCTTCTGACATAAAATTCTCGATTAGAAAAAGAAGGCGTCATTATGCCAAAATTTACGGCTTTTTTTAATGGCTTTCGTGCATTTTGCCTCATTCCCTTTTAAAATAAGCAAAATGATAACCGCACTTTAGGAACCACAAAAAAATGCTATTAAGCGTACTTTATATTATTGGAATTACCGCCGAAGGAATTACCGGCGCATTAGCCGCTGGACGAGAAAAAATGGATATTTTCGGGGTGATTATTATCGCCTGTGTAACGGCGATTGGCGGTGGTACAGTACGCGATGTATTACTAGGGCACTATCCTGTTGGCTGGGTTAAACATCCTGAATATTTCATCATGGTAGCTGGTGCGGCAGTATTAACGGTTTTTATTGCGCCCTTCATCAAACATTTTATGCGCTACTTTCGCACCATTTTCTTGGTGTTAGATGCTTTAGGATTAATCGTGTATTCCATTATCGGTGCGCAAATTGCCATTGATATGGGCTATGGCTTTACCGTGACATCCATTGCGGCAACCGTGACGGGGGCATTTGGTGGTGTGTTGCGTGATTTACTTTGTAACCGTATTCCTCTTGTATTCCAAAAAGAACTTTACGCGAGCGTGTCGTTCTTCTCCGCAGCTATGTATATGGCATTCCAACACATTCAATTAGATCATACATTTACAATTTTACTGACTTTATTCAGCGGTTTTTCATTGCGTTTACTTGCTGTTCGATTTGGCTGGGGACTACCCGTTTTCGATTTCCAAGAGCAAGAAGATGAAACAAATGATAAATTACCGAAGAAAACGAAATAAAATCATGTCAGAATATGTGACCATATTAGGGAGTTTGCTTGGATATTTGTCTGCTCTATCGTAAGAACGATATATCTAAGATTTCCTTTTCTTTAATTTCTTCATTTCTTTTTAATTTTTTTAGCCTTTTTCAATCTTTTTTTAAAGATTCTTCATCATAAATTTTTTTGATAGTAAGAAGCCCCTAAAAGAACAAAAAAATAAAAAAATGGTCCCCATATTAATAAATTATAAAAGAAATGATTAAAAGCTCGGTGTTATATCGTTTCTTAATACTAAGGTGAAGTAAATAAAACTAACAGAAAAAAATAGAGGCTATTACTATCCTAACAAATTTATTTAGTTTCATTTTTAATCACCTTATTTAAAAATCTAGCTTTATTTGCAAGTAATTGGTTGCCCCACTGGAGCCTATTTTCAAAATCCACCGAGCTTACAAAACATTAATATAAAATCTATCAAATGATAAATCATCACGACTAATTCACAAAATCCTTAATTTTAATCATTTCACCTTACGCATTTTTTTGCGATAAGCTACACCATATTTTTTGTTGCAATAACAAGGGATTCGATATGTTAGAACAAATGGGCAAACAGGCCAAAGATGCAGCGTTTATTTTAGCGCAGTTAAACACCACTGAAAAAAATCATGCGCTCAGTATTATTGCAGAACAATTAGAGCAACAAGCGGATCGTATTCTAGCCGCAAACCAAAAAGATATTGAAATTGCGAAACAAAATGGCTTATCTGAAGCCTTAATTGATCGCCTTTTATTAACCGAAGAGCGCCTAAAAGGCATTGCGAATGATGTGCGTCATGTGATTTCGCTCGCCGATCCTGTGGGTAAAATCATTGATGGGGGAACCTTAGATAGCGGATTAAAGATCGAACGAGTCCGTACTCCGCTTGGCGTGATTGGTACCATTTACGAAGCACGTCCCAATGTAACCATTGATGTGGCAAGCCTTTGCTTAAAAACCGGTAATGCCGTGATTTTACGTGGTGGAAAGGAAACACAACATTCCAACCAAATTTTAGTAGAAGTGGTACAAAATGCCCTTGAACAAGCGGGATTACCACGCCATGCAGTCCAAGCCATTACCGATCCGAATCGTGAACTTGTGATGCAACTCCTTAAATTGGATCGCTATGTGGATATGATTATTCCTCGCGGGGGCGCCGGTTTACATGAGCTTTGTAAACAACATTCCACTATTCCGGTGATTGTCGGTGGTGTTGGTGTTTGCCATCTTTTTGTGGAAGAAAGTGCTGACCAAGAAAAAGCCCTTGCGGTGATTGCGAATGCAAAATGCCAACGTCCAAGCACATGTAATACGCTGGAAACGCTTTTAGTTCAACGCTCGATTGCAGAAGCCTTCCTACCAAAACTCGCGAAATATTTAGCCGAGAAAAAAGTGAAATTCCATGCAAAATCGACCGCACTTTCGATTCTTCAAGCTGCAAATGTCGATGTGCAAGAAGTGACTGAACAAGCGCTACGCCAAGAATGGGGTTCATTGGATCTCAATGTTGTGGTGGTTGAAGATATGGATGCAGCAATTGCTCATATTCGTGAATATGGCACACAACATTCAGAAAGTATCTTGACGGAAAACCAACGACTAGCCACACAATTTATCAATCAAGTGGATGCAGCAGCCGTGTATGTGAATGCAAGTACTCGATTTACCGATGGCGGACAATTTGGTTTAGGTGCAGAAGTGGCGGTAAGTACTCAAAAACTTCATGCTCGAGGCCCAATGGGATTAGAAGCCTTAACCAGTTATAAATGGATTTGTGTCGGCGATTATACTTCTCGCCAATAATCTGTTTCATCCATAAAAAAACCGCACTCTGAAAAACATCAAAGTGCGGTTATTTTTTATCTCGTTTTTAGTGTTTACCAAATAATTTCATCGCAGGTAATACAATCGCACAAGCAATCGCGCCTACAATCACACCCACGACTAACGTCGCCACATTACCTAATAAACCATCGGCTAATTGATAATCAGCGAGCAAATGATGAATGAAATCCACATTATGTACGAAAATACCACCACCTACTAAGAACATTGCGAGCGTACCGATAAAACTAAGTGAACGCATAAATTTAGGCATAATCACTAAAATTGCGTTCCCGATTGACTTCGTTACGCCACCTTTTTTGATAAGGTATAAACCGAAATCATCTGCTCTAACAATCAATGCGACCAAGCCATAAACAAAAATAGTAATCCCAATACCCACTACCGAAAGGGAAATAATGCGAGTCAGCAAGCTCGCTTCGGTTAATTCGCCCAATGCAATAATGATAATTTCAGCGGAAAGAATAAAATCAGTACGAATTGCCCCCTTAATTTTAGCGGCTTCATTAAAGGTTGTTTTTTCTTCATGCTCTTCATGAGCAATAAATTTATGTAGAATTTTCTCTACACCTTCAAAACACAAATACGCCCCACCAATCATCAGAAGTGGCACGATCAACCAAGGTAAAAACGCAGAAAGCAGTAAAGCAATTGGAATTAAAATGATTTTATTGACTAACGATCCTTTGGTAACTGCCCAAACAATGGGTAATTCACGATCGGAAGATGCTCCCGTTACCTGATTAGCATTTAAGGCTAAGTCATCGCCTACCACACCAACAGTTTTCTTGGCTGCCATTTTGGTCATCAAGGCGACATCATCAAGAATCGATGCAATGTCATCAATAAGAGTAAAAAGAGAGCTAAACGCCATATTCTTTCCTTTATAAAGTTAAAATTTAGAGAAATGAGTTTTAAACTGGTCGAATGCTTTCGACATCCAACTTCGCATCAAACTCTTTTTGTAATAAAAGCAGTTTTTTATCTTGCTGTAAATCCGTACGTGCCTGTTCACGCAACTCTTGATAAACTTTTTTGCGGTAATCCATTGGTGTTAACACATCGGAATCTTCAACAAAAATCGACAATTTGACTGGTTTTTCATATAAACGTTCAAGATGTTCCACTAAATTTTTAATATTTCGATCTTGTTTTAAATGCGCTTTTTCAGAATGAAGCCCGAGTTGAATTTCATCTTCTGTTTGCGACTTAATGAAGCAATTTAATGCTAACTCTTTTGAAAAGCCAATCACACCAGAACGTTCGACAATATCCGTCCAAGGATCTTGTTTTTGCGTAATTTGAATAATTTTCTCACGCAATTCTGGTGTCACATCTTTCAACATCGCCTGTTTAATATCAGAAGGACGCACACCGCTATCCACTTTGGCTAAATCCGGATTACTCCACTCCCAACGGTAGGTTTCCGCATCGAGAATTTCCTGCTCTTCCGCATCCATTTCAGCATTGTCATCAATGGTATTTTCTACCATTTCAATACTTTGCTTTAACTCGTCAGCTTGTTGAGTTATTGGATTTGGTTCACTACTTTCGTTTGCGCAGCTTTCGTTTGCGCAGCTTTCGGTGGTGTCATCTCTCGCACAGGAAGTGCGGTCATTTTTGGCGAATTTTTTTGCTCATCCAACTCTTGAAGATGATGCAAGGTTTCTTCCACTGCGGCTTGCTGTTCATCATGATGATGCTGGCGCTCTGATTGCTCAATTTTCGTTAATTGATTCAATGCCTCTAGCGCAGCAAGGCTGGCTAAATTAAATGAAGATGAGGTTTGAGTGGAAACAGGTTGAGAAGTTGAAGAATGCACAGCCGCTGATTGAACCATTGGCTTTTGCACTTGTGCAGAATAATTTGCTTTGATGTTTTGCGACAGCACCGGCATATCCACATAACCAGAAACAGGCTGATTTTCAACCGCACTTTTCTGTGTATTTTGTTCAGGGGATAGCCCGCCTTGTTTAGGCGTTTGTGCTGCCGTAAGGAACTTTGGGTGGAATGCCAATGCCCTCAATAATGTCATTTCTGCACCAATTCGACGATTTGGTGCTGAAGCCAATTCTTTTCGACCCGATACAATTACTTGATAGAAAAATTGTACGTCTTCCGGTGAAATATGTTTGGCCAGAAAACCTAAGTGATCGTTTTCATCGGTGGCATTTTTAGCAAGCAACTGCATTAAGGCAATTTGATGCAATTTCTCTGCTGTTTCTGCCAATAACTCATCCCAATCGCCCGCTTTTTCAGCCACCGTTTGGATGGTTTTCATTAAACGCTCACCGTTACCTTGATGTAAGGCATAAATGATTTCAATCGGCTGATCTTCATCTAACAGCCCAAGCATGGTATTCACCACATCAGTGGAAACTTTACCATTTCCCATGGCTATCGCTTGATCCGTTAAACTTAAGCTATCGCGAATACTACCCTGTGCCGCTTTGGCTAATTTATCTAATGCTGGTGCATCAAAAGGAATATTTTCGGCAGTAAGTACACGGTTAAGGTGTTCTGAAATTTGCGGCTCATCTAATGCTTTGAGATGAAATTGCATACAACGGGATAAAATCGTAATCGGTAATTTTTGAGGATCCGTTGTAGCGAGTAGGAATTTCACATATTCAGGCGGTTCTTCCAAGGTTTTTTTAACAACGCATTGAAAGAATGGCGGGAAAGCATATGCACTTCATCGATTAGATAGACTTTATAACGCCCTACTACCGGCTTATATTGCACATTGTCTAACAGCTCACGCGTATCCTCTACTTTGGTACGAGAAGCTGCATCGATTTCAATTAAATCAATAAAGTTACCAGCTTCGATCGCTTTACAGTTTTCACATTCACCACAAGGATCGGCAGTAATACCGTTTACACAATTCAAGCCTTTCGCAAATAAACGAGCAATGGAGGTTTTACCTACGCCACGAGTGCCGGAAAATAAATAAGCATGATGTAAACGGTTTTCTTTTAAACCGTTTTCCAAAGCAGTGAGTACATGGCTTTGCCCCACTACTTCAGAAAAGTTTTTTGGTCGCCATTTTCTGGCTAAAACTTGGTAGCTCATCGCATCTCTTTAAAAATTAATGGCCTTCAAAATTCACTAAGGTGTAGCAATCAATGCCTAAATCACGTAAGCGTTTTTCGCCCCCTAATTCTGGCAAATTAATTACAAAGGCAGCATGTTTCACATCACCACCTAAACGTTGAACTAATTTCACGGTGGCTTCAACTGTACCGCCCGTTGCTAACAAGTCATCAATGATTAACACATTATCACCTTGAGAAATGGCATCTGTATGCAATTCAAGGGTGTCTTGACCGTATTCTAATTGATAAGACTGTGAAATCACTTCACGAGGTAATTTGCCCGGTTTACGAACGGGGATAAATGGCAAGCCTAATGCTAATGCAACTGGCGCACCAAAAATAAATCCACGAGACTCAGTACCAATTACTTTGTGAGTCCTTGATCTTTATACTTTTCAACGATCAAATCGATTGTGGCTTTAAAAGCCGCAGGCACTTCAAGTAAGCTCGTGATATCACGGAAAATAATGCCTTCTTTTGGATGATTTGGGATAGATTTGATAGAAGATTTGATTAATTCAAGTTGTTTGTTCATAAATAATTGCTCAAAAAAGAGTAAGAAAAAATCCTGTTTTTAGGCTCGCATTCTAGCATATAAAAATGCAAAAGTGCGGTGAATTTTGACCGCACTTTTGTAAATAAAATGAATTAATCTGGGTAAATATCTTCCCCGTCTTTTCGAGTACGAAGAAGCTGTAAAATCCAGACATATTGTTCGGGTGTTGGCGTGACGAAATACTCTATTTCTTCGTTCATCGCACGGGCCGATTGCTCAGGATCGTCGCTTAATTGCATCGGTGGGCGAATTTCCATTTCATATTTCCCACTCTTGGCGTTATAGCGAGGGAACATTGGAATAACCACCGCTTTCGCTAATTTTGCCATTTTGTTTAACCCAGGAAGCGTTGCCTTATAAGTAGCAAAGAAATCCACAAAGACACTTTGCTCAGCACCAAAAATCTTCATCAGGAAGATAATATCCCATTTGACCTTGTTTGATGTGTGCTAAAAAAGGCTTAATACCATTTTGGCGTGCATGCATTTTTCCACCAAAACGTTGACGCGCTAAAGTCCACAACCAGTCCACCAACGGATTTCGGTGCGGGTTATACATTGACGTCATCGGCATGCCGTGTGTATGCAAAAATAATGCCAGAGGCATCTATCGCCCAACCATGTGACATCATCAAAAATGATGTTATGCCCTTCAGCTTTAGCTTGCTTGATATGCTCAAGGCCAATGAATTCACTGCGTTTTTGTAAATGTTTTTTAGAACGAATGGCAATTTCACCAATACCAAGCATGACTTGTGCGACCGTCACAAACATCTCTTCAATTACTTTATCACGCTGTTCTGCCGTCCAATCCGGGAAACAGAGTTTCAAATTAATCTCGGCACGAATACGTGGTTTACCAATTTTTTTTGTCAGCGCACGAGCCAGTTTCTCGGCCATTTTATCGCGTAAACGAAATGGTACAAAAGCGAGTAACAAAAGCACAAAAATACCAAGCCAAATGCCCCAATTTTTTGGGTGCAAATATGACCATGAAAAATGTGGTTCATAACCTGTTCGTGCTGTAATACGTAATTTTTTCTGAGAGTCTGTCATAATCAATCGTTAAAAATGAAACCAACCTTGATCATACGCCATTTTTATTGTCATGATAAATGACACAATCACCACCATCGGTCTAATTAATTGTTTGCCTTTGGCCATCACCATTTTGGCGCCTAAATTTGCACCTATCAGACTTCCTGCCATCATCACTAAACCGACAGTCCAAATGACATGACCACCAATAAAGAAGAAAATTAATGATGCAAAATTTGAGGTTAAATTCATCACTTTAGCATGCGCAGTTGCTTTGGTGAGATTAAATCCAAGCAATGTGACACAAGCCAAGTTCATTAATGAGCCTACACCTGGTCCAAAAAAACCATCATAAAAACCCAGCAATGAGCCAAAACATAATGCAAAAACAGAGTAAGAAATTCGTTGTTTGCGATCACTTTCGCCCAATTTAGGTGTCAATAAAAAGTATAAGCCGATCGCTAAAATAAGAAATGGAAGCCCTTTTTTTAATTAATGTCGCATCTAAATTTTGAATGAGTAACGTACCAATCACCGAGCCGATAAAAATCATCAGTAAGATGAAAGAAAGCTCCGATAAATTGACCGCTCTTTTACGCAAAAAGTAAATACTTGCCGACAACGCGCCGCCAAAAGCTTGTAATTTATTTGTACCTAATGCCATGGCGGGTGGCATACCGGTCATTAACAAGGCGGGGATTGTAATTAAGCCTCCGCCACCTGCAATCGCATCAATAAATGCAGCAATAAAGGCTGCTGCAAAAAGCATAGCTAAAATATCAATTCCAAATTCCATGATTAAACTCCTACTCTAACCATTCGCTACTATTTGGCGAACTCAACACTTGTTGGCATAAAAACGGTTCTGGTGGTGTCACTTTTGGTTTAGAAGCGCCTGAACCTGGTTTTGCGGGTTCAAACCAAGAATAAAGTTCATCGCCACAACCATCGCCTGCAGGTACAGGTGCTTGATCTTCACAATAAGCGGCATCTTTCGGACAAGCAATGCGCACGTGGAAATGTGAATCATGACCAAACCATGGACGAATTTTGTGTAACCAAGCACGATCATCACCCGCAGTTTGACAAAGTTTTAATTTAATTGCTGGATTCACAAAAATACGGGTCACTTTGGGATCTTGCGCGGCCAATTTAATTAATGTTGCATGATTGTTATTCCACACATTTTCATCAACACGTTGTGCTTGGCGATTCACCACAAGCAAGCCTTTTCCGTCAGAATTTAACGCTTCACTATCTGTCATGCATGCCCATGCGCAACCAAATATCCGCGTCTAATCCCATTTGATGGCTTGCATGCCCCGTTAAAAAGCGACCACCACCTGGCATAGCAATATCCCCAACTAACATGGTTGGTAAGCCTGCTGACTTCGCTTTTTGTCCAAGACGCTGTAAGTAGGCAATCATATCCGGATGACCATAGTAGCGATTTTTATTCATACGAATGACTTGATAGCCCTCACCTTTATAAGGCAAAGGTTCAGCCCCGATAATACAACCATTCGAATAGCTACCAATTGGATTTGCCTTACCATCTGTTGCAGGAATTGGACGTTTGATTCGTTGCCAGTCTTGTGGCGAGGCTGTTGTTTGTAACGAGAAAAAAACACTCCCTAAAACAACCGCACTTGAAAGTAATTTTGCTAAAGATTTATTCATAAGATATCCTAAAATAAGTTGATTTCTCTTCAATAAAAGAGCACAAGAAGCTTAATTTAAAATAGTTATTTACACTGCGCCTTAAAACGCAATAAATGATCGAGTAACACGATCGCGACCATGGCCTCTGCAATGGGTACTGCACGAATACCCACACAAGGATCATGACGGCCTTTTGTCACCACTTCCACAGGATCACCTTCTAAATTAATCGAGCGTCCTGGAATGGTAATACTAGACGTCGGTTTCAATGCGATCGTTGCAATAATTGGCTGACCTGAGCTAATACCTCCTAAGATACCGCCAGCATGGTTGCTTTCAAAACCATTTGGAGTCATTTCATCACGATGTTCACTTCCACGCTGTTCAACCACGGCAAAACCATCGCCAATTTCTACACCTTTAACAGCATTAATCCCCATTAAAGCATGAGCTAAATCTGCGTCAAGTCGATCAAAAACGGGCTCACCTAAACCAACAGGGACATTCTCTGCAATCACCGTTAGCTTTGCCCCTATCGAATCGCCTTCTTTTTTCAATTCACGGATTAATTCATCAAATTTTTCGACCGCACTTTCATCTGGACAGAAAAATGGATTGCTATTCACTTTATCCCAATCAATTTTATCGATAGTCTGTGGTGAAATCTTCACTTCGCCAATTTGACTCAAAAAGCCACGTACTTCAATGCCAAACTGTTCACGTAAATATTTCTTCGCAATCGCTCCTGCAGCAACACGCATGGCGGTTTCACGCGCAGAAGAGCGCCCACCACCGCGATAATCACGAATGCCGTATTTTTGTTGATAGGTAAAATCTGCATGCCCAGGACGGAAACGATCTTTGATATCACCATAATCTTGTGAACGTTGATCTCCATTTTTAATGATCATTCCAATGCTGGTACCCGTTGTTTTACCCTCAAATACCCCAGATAAAATCTGTACTTCATCGTCTTCACGACGAGGTGTGGTATAGCGTGATGTACCCGGTTTACGACGATCTCAAAATCAGGTTGAATATCCGCTTCCGATAATTCAAGATTCGGCGGTACGCCATCTACGATACAGCCCTAATGCAATACCATGTGACTCCCCAAAGGTCGTCACACGAAAAAGTTGTCCGATAGTATTCCCTGCCATATTCTCTCTCTTTAATTAATGATTTTGGGCTAATTTTGCCACATCAATAAATGGAATTTCTTCACCCGTATCTTTATTCTTAATAAAAATATCTAATTGGTTGAATGCAATATCAATATTATTTTCAGCAAATAACTGATTTACGCGGCGATTAAGTGCATCAAGCGTATCATTTCGCTCAGACACTTGACCCACATAAACACGTAATTCGTGATCTAACGTACTTGCCCCAAAGGTTAAGAATAATGCTCTTGGTTCTGGATCTTTTAAGACGCTTGGTTGCTCATGTGCGGCTTGCAATAATAAGCGTTTCACTAAGTCTAAATCTGAACCATACGCCACCCCAACGGATACAACCAAACGAGTAACGGTGTTAGATAATGCCCAGTTAGTCACTTGTCCAGTTACAAAGGATTTATTTGGCACAATCACTTCTTTTCGATCCGGATCGATCATCGTAATGGCGCGAATACGGATTTTCGCTACTGTACCTGTTACATCGTTAATTGTCACAGTATCGCCCACACGAATTGGACGCTCAAATAATAAAATGATGCCGGAAACAAAGTTCGCAAAAATTTCCTGCATACCAAAACCGAGACCAACGGAAAGGGCGGCAAATAACCATTGTAATTTAGACCATGACATCCCAAGGGTAGAAAATGCCCATGCGCCACCCACTGCAACCAAGATATAGGTTAATAATGTTGTAATGGTATAAGGCGTACCTTGTGAAAGTTTCACTCGGGAGAAGAGTAATATTTCTAAAATACCTTGAATATTACGCACTAAAATATAGGTAATCACAACAATGATTAACGCAACAATCAAGTTAAAGAGTGAAATCGTTTCGGTCACCACGCCCGCTTCAGTTGTTGAAGTTTGTTGCCACAAGGTAATATCACGCAAATAACTTACAACGGTCACTAAATCTGACCATACATAATAGAAGATGGCAAAAAGTGCGGTCCAAATAAAGAGATCGGCAAAGCGTAGTAACTGGCTACGCACTTCATTTAAGGCTAATCCCTCTTCTTGTTCGGTAATCACGACCACATCATCAGAGGCTGAAGCATCACTTGAGTCTTGTTGTTTTTTGCTGACGTTTTTTCTTGTAAACGACGATAAGCTAAACGTCTTGATGCAACAGTCACACCGCGATAAATCGTATGACGTACCAACGACCACACAACCCATGCAATATAGGTATTAATAATATGTGTAATCAAATTTAAGGCGGTATAGTAATACCCTAAAGCAATTAACGTGATTAAAACAACAGGGACCAATTGCAATAAGATTCGCACAATCTTGAAAATGGTTCTATCACGCTTATCTGTTGTCGTTGAACTCAATGATTTTTCAGTACGAATAAAAACGTGGTGCAATAATTACAATGCAGAAAAAGCAAAGCAACAATGGTATTAATTTCACCCAATACGTCATTTGCTAAACCGGTATCCATGACATTACTGAAAATTGATGTATTCAGTAATAACACAACAGAAACAATAATACGTTTTGTAACGTCTTGTAGGCTCGCTGCACTCTCTTTAGTAAAACCAAAGTGGCGCACTAAAAATACCATTCGGACGAAGAATAGCTAAGATAAAACTAAAGAACCACCAATAGCCCGCCATGCTAAGAGACCACTCCCAAAACTCTTGTGGATTTTTCACAAAGAAAAAGCCTAAAAGTTGGCAAGCCGCTAAGAACCAAAGGGTGCCTGATAACGATAAAAAGCGCCGTATAAAATAACGCAAGTGGCGTATGCCATTGGCTATCCGAACGAAGCGTGTTAATCTCACCATTAATCACAGCTAAGCGTTGTTTAATCGACTCTTTAAATTTAAAAATCAATCCACCAATCACAAACAAAATAAAGACGTAAGTGAGTAAATACGGCAAATTATCAAAGTTTGTCGGAAAGCCGATTTTCTTTCCAATGCCATCAAATTGTGCTTTGAGTGACATCGGTAATTTCTTGAACCAATCAAGATTAATTGGATTATTACTTTTTACCCAGAAACTTTGTTGGTCGAGTTTAGACTGAATCTGATCACTGATTTGAGTAATTTGCTGTTGGGTTAACTCTAAGGAAATCGCCAAATTCAATTGGTTATTCAACGACTTAATTAAATCTGACCCTACTTTACGACGTTCAGTGAGTAAATTGGTTAATTGTGTTTTTTCTGCCGGTGTAAACGATTTATTTTCATCCTGCTCTATTTTACTGATGTAAGCATCAATATCATAAAGCTCATTACGTTTCTGCGTAATATCGAAGATCTGTACACGCAAATCCGCAATTTGCTTTGAAAGACCTTGAATATTTAAATTGGTCGGTAATTTTTGTTTTTGTTGCTGAATAATGCGAGAAAGCACCAACGTGCCTTGTAACGCACTGATTTGCTCATCAATGGTACGCTGTGTCTGCGTCAAGTTATCCAATACATTTCGCATGCGCAATTCATCTTGCGTTAATGTATTGGTTTTCTCAGTTTGCTCAAGTAAATATTGGCTAAGCTGTGCATTCAAATTCAATTCTTTCTGAATCAACGGATTTTGCTCAACATTTTGGCTTTGTTGTTGTGCTTGCTCAACTTGAGTTTTGTGTTTTAGCCAAATTCTTTTGATTAATCACGTCTTGAATGGCGGCAATTTGTTTCTGTAGCGCTTGAACACGCGCATTCAATAGCTCATATCGACTTTGATAAAGTACCGTCAACTGATCACTATTTTTTAATAGCACTTGATTATAGATATTTTTTAGCTCAATCAATTGCAATTCAAGCTGAATTTGCTGTTTTAATAGCGAACTAGTTGTTGGGTCAGCCAATTTCTGATTCAATTCTTGCGTACGTTTAACATTATCTGTTAAGGCTGTTTGGGCGCGTTCGGATACAGCGCTTTGCCCTGCAAGTTGTGTATTCACGGCACTTAATGAAGCTTGCGTTTCTTGTTGCTGGTTTGTCAGTTTCTCAAGCTGTGCCTGCAAAGTCGCTAAACTTTGAGAAGCATAATCGGTGTTATTTGGCGTGCTTAGCTGTTTTTTAAGATTTTGAAGATCGCTATTGTTTTTCTGAATTTCAGAATCCGCATCAATGAGTGTCTCTTGTAGCTCATTATTGCTTTTTTGCTGCGTTTGAATTTGTTGTAAGAAATCGAGTGACGCCTGAATTGTGGCCACTTTACTTGTTTTTTCCTCACCATCCGGTAACTTTTCCGCCTCAGCTAATTCACTTTTAAGTATTTTTTCAGTTGGTAAATCAGCATTATTCTCTGCCCAAACGGGCTGAGAAAGCGCCAGCGTAAAAACAAATGAAAGACCAAGTGCGGTCAAAACTCGAGAGATATTTTTCATTAAATCAACTTTCCTATTGTTGCGACAGCCAATCGGCGAGTGCTTTGCGAGAAATCTTTATTGCCCCTTGGATTAAATCCTGAGGGAGTTCATAGTAGGCAACGGGTTGCTTAAATCGCTCCAATCGCCCTTGTAAAAAAACGTTGAGAGATTCGACCGCACTTTCATTAAATGAGGTATGAAATTCAACAATTGCGACAGGGCGATGGCCAAATTCCTCATCATGTTTAGGTAAAACAAAGACTTGTTTCACCAAATCTGATTGTGCAATCACTTTTTCAATTTCTTCCGGCTGAATATTTTCACCACCGGAAATAAACATATTATCTAATCGGCCTTGAATGACTAATTCATCATCAAGCCATTGACCTTTATCTTTGGTTTGGAACCATCCTTCGTGATTCGTGAGTGGTTCTATACGTTCATCGCGCCAATATCCCATGGCAAGCCCTGCACCTTTTAGCCAAACTTCTTCATTCACTAACTTGAACTCTCGACCAAGCAAAGGTTGCCCTACACCAATTTTTCCATCCGATTGCTTAGCGAATACAGTAGAAGCCATTTCAGTCATACCATAACCTGAATAACTTCGAATATCTAATTCACTTAACATTTGGGTTAATTTTACAGGGATTTGTGTCCCACCTAATAACACGGCTTGTGTTTGAACTGGCTGAGGATGCTCCGTCAAATAATCAAACCAACGCTGTAATTGCGTTGGCACGAGAGAAACATGGGAAACTTCACCAATAGATTGATAAAAATCTTCTTTCGGTAGTACCAAGGTTGCTCCCGCATACAACCAACGCCACACAATACCTTGTCCAGAAACATGATAAAGCGGTAAAGAAAGTAGCCATGATTGATCTTTGCCAAAATTCATTAAGGCACAAACGCCTTCAGCATTAGCTAAATGAGCAAAAATATTATGCACCACCGCCTTAGGCAAACCAGTCGAACCCGATGTGAGCGTCATCGTGGCTGCTTTTGTAAAATTCGCTTTATGTTCGGGCAATACTTTAGCTGCTAAATAATGAATATCTTCGCTTTGATAACAAAAAAATCTACACCATACACTTGGCACAACTCTTCTCTTTTCTCTTGATGAAATGCCGGATTGATCCCTAAAAATTTTTTTGCGCCTAGCTGAATGACCGCTAAATAGAGAAATAAGATCTGTTCTGAATTTTTACCACAAAAAGCAACCGCACTTTGCGCTGTCACACCTTGTTGTAAAAGAAAGGCTTCCACTTGATTAATTTTCTCAGCAAGTTCCACCCAAGTAAAAGGATCGCCCTGCGAATTTCGCAACGCGATCTGATCTGCATACGCTGAATTTTGGGCAAATGCTTGCCAAGAGAATTTTTGCATTGACTTAGTTGCTAACGAAATAAGGGCGAACTTCGTCGATTAAATATTCCGGCAAATGCATAGATTGCATCGCCCCTTCTAGCATGAGCATCTTACGATTACTATTGGTATTGGTAATCACCCAATATGGTGTGTCAGGAATTTGTTTTGGTTTAGTGTGATTACCCGCCACTAGTAAAGTCCCTTCATCACGAGCAAAATACACACGAGTACGGCCTTGCAAGCTTTCAGTTGCCTGTGCAAAGCTTTCTGGGTTGGTACGATAAAGCGTACGCAATATACTTAAAAAACGTACGACTGCTTTTGGCTCTTCTTTAAATTCAGCAGAATTCAAGAGTGCACGAACTTTATCAACAATGTGATTGATTGCTTCATCCGATTGTTTCTTCACTACTTTTGGCGGCTCTACAGGTTCAACTTTTGGTTGAGATACTTCTGTTGTTTTTTCCGTTAAAACTGGCTCAGAATGCACCGCACTTTTTGAAGTTTCAGCTGATGCCACTGATTCAAAGAAATCAACCTTGCTTGTTGCGTGAGCGGGTAAATTCAACAAACGGCGAAGAATATCAGAAGCACTTTCTCCAATAGACTGAGTTTGTGCAGCAATGTATTGATATAATTCTTCATCAACTTCAATTATCTTCATTTTTTTCTCTCCGTTTGCTAAAATTTTCAGCCATTATAACGATTTCTAACCAAATTCTCACGCAAAATATATGTCATCTTCCCAATTATTAAACTATCAATTTCATCAAACAAAACAAGCAATTAATTCGCCTACCTTAGTTTTTATTCACGGCTTATTTGGGGATATGAATAATCTTGGGGTTATCGCCCGTGCATTTAGCGATAACTATAATATTTTACGAGTAGATTTACGCAATCACGGACAAAGTTTTCATTCAGAAACAATGAATTACGATGTCATGGTTGATGATGTATGGCAACTTATCGATCATCTTAAATTAGATAAAGTGATCTTAATTGGTCATTCAATGGGCGGAAAAACAGCCATGAAAATGACCGCACTTCAACCACAGCGCGTGGAGAAAAATTGGTTGTCATTGATATTGCTCCAGTGGCAAATAGCAGTGCGGGACATGATGATGTGTTTCGTGGTTTGTTTGCAGTGAAAAAAGCTCAGCCACAAACTCGCCAACAGGCCAAACCGATTTTAGAAAGTGAAATTGCCGAGCCTAGCGTGGTACAGTTTATGTTGAAATCTTTTGAGCCGACTTCAAGCGAATATTTTCGTTTCAATTTGACCGCACTTTTTGAGCATTATGCGGAACTGATGGATTGGCAGGAAGTTTACGCTAATACGCCTACACTCTTCATCAAAGGTGGGCTTTCATCTTATATTAAACCTGAATATACAGAAACCATTCTAAAACAATTCCCTAATGCGACCTCGTTCACTATCAATGGTTGTGGGCACTGGGTTCATGCGGAAAAACCAGATTTTGTGATACGTGCAATTGATAGGTTTCTAAATAAGAATTAATCGTTTTAAATGAGAATTATTCTATTCAAATGAGAATTCATTTGTGATATAGTTCGCACAAATTGTAGGGCTTTGCCCCTAATTTTTTCTATTCACCTAATTTTATTTCAAAAGGAAAGAACAATGGCAGTTGTCGGTTTATTTTACGGTAGTGACACAGGTAATACAGAAAACATTGCAAAAATGATTCAAAAGCAATTAGGTAACGAACTCGTTGATATTCGTGACATTGCAAAAAGCTCGAAAGAAGATATCGAAAGTTATGATTTTTTACTTTTCGGTATTCCTACTTGGTATTACGGTGAAGCACAAGCTGACTGGGATGATTTTTTTCCTACCTTAGAAGAAATTGATTTTACTGACAAGTTAGTCGGTATTTTTGGCTGTGGCGATCAGGAAGATTATGCTGATTATTTCTGTGATGCGATCGGTACAGTACGTGATATCGTTGAACCACGTGGCGCGATTATCGTGGGCAATTGGTCAACTGATGGTTATACCTTTGAAGCATCAAAAGCATTATTAGACGACGGAAACTTTATCGGTTTGTGTATCGATGAAGATCGTCAACCAGAACTCACAGCAGAACGTGTAGAGAAATGGACGAAACAAATCTACGATGAAATGTGTTTAGCAGAATTAGCTTAACCATCTCTATTTAGCAAATTAAGGGAACATTATGTCTGAAGAAAACATCAAATTACTCAAAAAAGCAGGGTTGAAAATCACCGAACCACGGCTGACTATCCTTGCATTAATGCAAGAACATAAAAATGAGCATTTCTCAGCTGAAGACGTGTATAAGATCTTGTTAGAACAAGGTAGTGACATTGGTCTTGCAACTGTATATCGCGTACTTAATCAATTTGATGAAGCACGTATTTTAATTCGTCATAATTTTGAAGGTAACAAGTCCGTGTTTTTGAACTTGCACCAACAGAACACCACGATCACATTATCTGTGAAGATTGCGGTAAAGTATTTGAGTTTACTGATAATATTATCGAACAGCGTCAAAAAGAAATCAGTGAACAACATGGCATCAAATTAAAAGCGCACAGTTTATATCTCTACGGTAAATGTAGTGATATCAACAAATGTGATGAGAAAAAGTAATTCTTGCTAAAAAACGAAAACCTTAGGCTAAAACCTAAGGTTTTTTATTATCTCAATCAAAAGTGCGGTCAAAATCGACTGCACTTTTTCCAATTTAAAAGAGAAAATTATTTTTTACCTAATTGTGGTAAAACGGAATCTTTCCCTGCAGTTAATAGACCTACTTGAGAGTAGATACTTAATTTTCCGCGTGTATCTGCTACGTCTAAGTTACGCATAGTTAATTGACCAATACGATCGATTGGATCAAATGGTGCATTTTCCACTTTTTCCATACTTAAACGTTCTGCCGCATAAGTTAAGTTTGGTGATTCAGTATTTAAGATTGAATAATCATTACCACGACGAAGTTCTAATGTCACTTCCCCTGTAATCGCACGAGCGACCCAACGTTGTGCTGTTTCACGTAACATTAACGCTTGTGGATCAAACCAACGACCTTGATATAATAAACGACCTAAACGTAAACCATTGATACGATATTGTTCAATAGTATCTTCATTGTGAATACCGGTGACTAAACGCTCATAAGCAATATGGAATAATGCCATTCCCGGTGCTTCATAAATACCACGTGATTTTGCTTCAATAATACGGTTTTCAATTTGGTCTGACATGCCTAAACCATGACGACCACCAATACGATTTGCTTCTAAGAAAAGCTCTACTACGTTGTCAAATGTTTTACCATTTAATGCAACTGGCACACCTTCTTCAAAACGAACAGTCACCACTTCTGGTTTCACTTCAACATTTTCATCCCAGAATGCCACACCCATAATTGGTTTTACAATTTTAATGCCGCAATTTAATTCTTCTAAGTCTTTTGCTTCGTGTGTTGCACCTAACATATTAGAGTCAGTTGAATAGGCTTTTTCTACTGACATTTTGTAGTCAAAACCATTTTCAATTAGGAATTGTGACATTTCAAAACGGCCACCCAACTCATCAATAAATTGTTGATCTAACCATGGTTTATAGATTTTTAAATTTGGGTTAGTTAATAAGCCATAACGATAAAAACGTTCAATATCATTACCTTTGAAAGTTGAGCCATCACCCCAGATATTCACATCATCTTCTTTCATCGTTGCAACAAGCATGGTTCCCGTTACCGCGCGACCAAGTGGTGTGGTGTTGAAATAGGTTGCACCTCCAGTTGTAATATGGAATGCACCACATTGAACAGCAACAATTCCTTCATGAGCTAACTGCGCACGACAATCAATTAAACGTGCATTTTCCGCACCATATTCCATCGCTTTTTTCGGAATAGCTTCGTAATCATCTTCATCTGGCTGTCCTAGGTTTGCAGTATAAGCATAAGGTACTGCACCTTTTTGGCGCATCCAAAGTAATGCTGCACTGGTATCTAGCCCGCCAGAAAAGGCAATGCCTACTTTTTGGCCTTTAGGTAAATGTTGCAGAATCGTATTTGACATATTTTATTTCCTTTATTGTGGTTATGGTGAGTGAGTCTTTAAAAAGTGCGGTCAAAAATCACAGCGCTTTTCTAACATATCATCGGGATTTGGATAACGATAAGTGAAGCCTAAATCTCGACAAATTTTATCTGCCATAATGATTCGTTTCGGATCCGAATCACTACATTCAAATTGTGGTATGGATAAATCATAAAGTGCCGCTGCTTTTGTGTAATATTCTTCTCGAGTAGGATGAATTGGGGCGCAAAGATGGTAAGTTCGCAATCCATTTGGATTCATAAGTAAGGTAGTAATAGCTTGAATGCAATCCTCAAGATGCACCAAATTAACAGGCGAATTACCCTGTTTTAAATTACATTTTCCTGCTAAAAATTTAACCGGATGGCGTTGTTTCCCAATTAATCCTGCAAGTCGAAGAATATCGCAATGAGATGTTTCCGATTGGAACAAGCACTGCTCGGCTTGTATCAGTGTTTTACCAATTTCTGTTTCAGCTGAAAGTTGAGAACTTTCATCAAATTGCCCCGAAATATCAGGAAAAACAGAAGTTGAACTGGTAAAAATCAAGTGCTGTACACCTTGTTTCTTTGCTTGATTAGCTAAAAAAGCAAGATGTTCACAATACTGTTGAGAAGAAAAACAGCTAGGTGGTAAGGTGATAATGAGTGCATCCACATCAAAAAGAGATTGAATATTATCAGGCAAACTATTCATTTTTTCTGAAAAAGAAAAAAAGGATAAGCTTTCAATGCCTAACAGATGCAACCGTTGAGCATCCGCTAAGGATTGTTTTGAGCCTTTTACACGCCAACCGAGTTTTTTTAAATGTTGCGCCAGCGGTAAACCTAACCAACCAAAACCAACTATCGCAACAGATTTCATTTTCTTTTATTCACAAATTTTATCCGCAAAAATCCCTGCTATTCTAAAGCATAGCAGGGAGATTGTTAATGTTATTTTGTTAATAAATCCAACGCCTCTTGATATTTAGCAACTGTTTTTTCAATCACTTCTTTTGGTACTTTCGGTGCTGGCGGTTGTTTATTCCAACCACTTTGCTCTAACCAATCTCGTACAAATTGCTTATCAAATGAGGGCGGATTTGTTCCTTCTTTATAAGTATCAACTGACCAAAAACGACTAGAATCCGGTGTTAATACCTCATCCATTAAAGTGAGCGTACCATTTTCATCTAAACCAAATTCAAATTTGGTATCACAAATAATAATACCTTTAGTGAGCGCATATTTTGCTGCCTCAGTATAAAGTGCAATCGCTTTTTCTCTCACTTGTGCCGCTAACTCTGAACCAATTGTTTTTTCACATTCTTCATAGCTAATATTGATATCGTGATTGCCCACTTCTTCTTTACTTGATGGTGTAAAAATCGGCTCTGGTAATTTACTTGCCTCAACTAATCCTTCTGGTAATTTCAAACCACAAATGGTACCCGTTTGCTTATAATCTTTTAGCCCACTACCTGTTAAATAACCACGCACGATAGATTCAATTTTTATTGGTTTCAAACGCTTACATACCACTGCGCGATCTTTTCACTAAATCAGCTTCTTCTTTTGGTAACACATCATAAACTGAATCGCCAGTAAAATGATTCGGCATAATATGGGCTAACTTATTGAACCAGAAATTGGAAATTTGAGTCAGAATTTCACCTTTGCGTGGGATAGGATCATCTAAAATCACATCAAATGCAGACAAACGGTCACTGGCTACCATTAACATCCGTTTATCATCGATCTCATAAAGATCACGCACTTTTCCCGAATAGATTTTTTTTAGACTAAGTTGTGTCATTGCTTGCACCTTTTATTATAAGAATAAAAAATCGGCACGTATTATATCTCATTTTTTTGCGCAAACGTTTGCTTTTTTTCATTTCAATGAGAGAATTTTTTTCTTAAACTATACGATTTAACAATAAATATATTCATTGTTCTTGTAAACGATAGCTTAAGTTGTTTAGCTATTCAACCTTATGCTGTATTTACACAAATTTACATTTTATTATATTGAAAAATAAAAAGTAATAACTCTATAATCTGAAAAAAATTTTTTTACTTTTTACATAACCGAACCAACCGTGCAATTCAGCAATATAAACTATTATAAAACTTGCTGAAAGGGACAAAACAAATGACAAGTAAACATGAAAAAGCTAGCCGAACGCTTAGCTTCAATTCTTATTGAGCTAAATACGTACGGCATGGTTGATATTAAGGCACTCGTCGATCACTTTAATATTGGAGAGCGTACTTTACAAAAAAAGACCTTAATGAACGTCTTGCTTTCCTTAATTGGGAAAAAGTCGGGACCACGCTACTACTCTCTTAACCGAAATCAACTCGGTATTTTTCAATCAAGATGATATCAACCGTTTTTGCTCGTTTTGCTAGCATACAAGATTTATTTCCGAAATTGGATCGTGAATTTTTTTCAAAAATAGTCTAAACGAAAGTATTAAAGTCAATGGTTTGCAATATGAATCGATCCACCATAGACAAACTGAATTCAAACAACTACAACAAGCCATTAAAAATCATCAAATCATTTCTTTTCATTATAGAAAAATATAATCAAGAAACCGGCCAAAGAATCGTTGAACCTTACCTGCTAGTTAATAGAAATGGAATCTGGTATCTCATTGCTTTTAGAAAATGGTAAAGAAAAAAACTTTTTGCTTCAATCAAATCAGTTTTTTTAAACATAACAAAGCAAATCTTTTACTCCTAATGAAAAATTTTTCTTGCTGAAATCAAAAAAAGCGACAGCATTTCCCATGGCAATCAATTAGATGAAGTTATCATTAAAGTAAATGCCCAAGTCGCTCGCTATTTCACTCAGCGTGCCTTATTACCGAATCAAGAAATTATTCGACACATTGAAAATGGTGAACTACTTATCTCTTGCAAAAAAATATTCATGAAATGGAGATTATTCCCACCGTGCAATACTGGATCCCACATTTAGTGATAATCAGCCCTACCAATCTACAAGAAAAAAATAATTGATAAATTAAAAGCCTACATAAGTGCGGTCAGAATCTAAGGATATTTTTAAATGAAAACTGACATGAATAAAAAAACATATTTGAAGTAATTGTTGTTGCGCCAATGAGTGCAGGAAATCTACCGTAATTAATGCGCTTATTGGAAAAGAATTATTACACTCGGCTAATGAAGCGACAACTACAACGATTACCCGCATTCACGACAAAGACAATTTACCTTTCTTTTTCTGGCAATGCTTATGGGTATAAACCTGAACTTCTTAAAGAAAGCAATCGGATTGATGCTCAAATACTAAAGGAATGGAATGCTGATCCTAGTATTAAAACGATTGATTTAATAGGCGATATTGCGGCTATTAGGAATGATAATGCCGAATTGGTGATTTATGACACTCCTGGTCCGAATAATAGTCAAGATGATAGCCATAAAGCACTTACTATGGAAATTATCGAAGATGGAAATTATGGATTGGTCCTTTTTGTTCTAAATAGCACGAATTTAGGTGCGAATGATGAATATGATTTGCTTCAAATTGTACAAACTGCGTTGAGAAATTCACCAAATAAAAAGTCGTCTTCTTATTAAATAAAAAAAGAGAAATTAGAAAAATCCTGAAGATACAATAATTCGAGTAAAAAGAAAAAAATTAATAAATATTGGATTTGAAGAACCGCTGATTTTTTTCCTATATCAGCTTATTCTGCTTTTGCTACTACATAAAAAAAATCAATCAACGAGAACTAGATGAAGATGAAATAATTGATTTAGAACTACTGATTAGAAAAAGGGAAGCGAATATTTAAAGAACAATATACAACTGAAACAGAATTTAATGCGTTATTACTAGAAAATACAGGAATCATTGCATTTTATCATTATTTACAACAATTAATTTCATCTAACCATTATTGAGGGTCAACGTATGCAACAAGAAGTTAAATTTATACATAATCCATTTAAAAATGAAACTCTTTTCATTAAATGGCGAAATTATTACAGATGGAAAATATAAAACATTTGCAAGGCAGCGTTTGCAAATGTGGATCAGTCAGTTTTTTTCCAAACCGTAGAGAATACATTACAAACAAAAAGAATTTTTTTGTTGATTTTTACGGGCGTGCCTTCAGATTGTACAGATGTAGAAGAGGCGATTCAACAAGCGAATGCAGCTGGATTTAATATTACCTATCAATTTACTCAAATCAGAAGCCAAAAATGAACGAATGGCGGAGCTTGAAGAATTGGTTAACGAAATTAGAGAAAATCCTATTTTGAATAAAAATTATGTCTGAATCACGATGGAATGATGTAATGGATAAGTACTTTGATGCGTGGGTTATTGCAACTATGTCATCGGGTAAATCTACCTTCATTAATACCTTATTGGGTTCAGAAATATTACCGGCATTCCAAGAAGATACCACAGCCAGTATCACAAAAATTATTGATGATAAAAAATTTTCTCAAGGGGAATTTTCTGCTTGTCGCTTTAATAAAGAAGGAGAATACCTTAATAAAGACTGCGACTTAAATTTATTAACGCCTGAACAAGCGGATAAATCTAGAGAAATTCTAGCAGAATGGAATGCGGATATTAAAAATCAGGAAAAACCAGAAAATGAAAGAACTTATTTGATTGAACTAAAAGGCAATATTATGGGTATTCAGCAGCGTGATGATGTACAGCTCCGTATTACTGATACACCAGGGTCAAATACAGATAAATCAAATAGATCCCAACATGCTTTAACTTCGCGAGAAATGCTACGAGATGATCAGCGTAATCCATTAGTACTTTATGTACTACGCGGTGATAATCTAACTGCAAATGATGACAATGTTTTCCTTTCTGATATGAGTAACATTATGAAAGAAAAAGGAAAACTGGCTCAAGATCGCTTTATGTTCCTTGTTAATAAAATGGATGTTTTCTTTTAAAAAGGTGAAAGTATCGAAGAAACTTTAAAACGAGTAAGAGATTATTTAGCTAGCTTTTGGTATTGAAAATCCTAATGTTTTCCCAATTTGCTCACGTTTTTGCTTTTAGCATTAAAAAAATCAACAGTTAAGTTCTGAGCTTTTAGATGAAGATGATGAAGATGAAATTATAGAGCTAGGGAGTAAGATTAGCCGTGAAGGTCGAGATCTTAACCAATATATGCGTTTAAGTGAAAATGTAAAAAATAGATTAACAGAAAAACAACTTGCACCAGAACTCTATCGCACAGGTATTCCTGCGGTTGAATTAGTGATTGATGAATATATTAGTAAATACCATATTATTTATCGAATTGAACGAATTCAAGAAGTAATAACTGATTTACTAAGAATGGCTTATAACTCAAATGATTATAAAGTTGCTTTACGTAATATTAAAGGTCAAGAAGAAGCTCTTAAGGAGGCAATTCAATCTTTAAAAGATTCTGAAGAAAAAGGAGAGTCAACACAAAAATTATATAAATAGCCTTGATGTAGAAGACATTATTCCAATGAATATTATTAATTCATTTCACGATGAATCCTTAGAGTTGGGACATAAATTTGAAGAATGGGATAAAAAAATTTAATATCGATAAACCAAGTGAAAGAGAAGCAAACTCTAAATTAAAATGAAATGAGTAAAGATATCAGACGAACTTATGAAGAAATCGTATTAAATTTAACTAATGGCATTGAACGTGCTCAAAGTGAAATGATAGAAACCCCTAAAAAAAGGGATATCAAGAATATATTTCTAAATTCTTTGATGAAGTACCTAACTTAGATCTTAAGGTCATAAAAAGGATTTGAAAATCACTTAAAAAGATTTCGATGTACAATTAGTTATTGCTCCCCAATATAAAAAAACTGAACGTCAACAAAAAAATTTGCGAAGAGTCAGGTTTCTTTGCAGCTGTAAAAAGGTTCTTCAATATGGGAGGATATGAAAAAAATCACTGAAAGTAGAAATTTTTGTTGATATGAAATCATTATGGAAAGATCAGCAAATAGAATTACAAAAAGAAATGTTAAAAATCATTCCTGAAGCTGTTGATTCAGTAAAAGAATATGCTCAAAAAATTATGGATACTTACATCAGACAATTAAATCATATTTTTAAACCTGAATTAGAACGCTTAACTCAAGAGTTACTTGATCTTGCTCAAGATAATGAAAAACGCGAAGCAGAAATTAAACGAGCAAAAAGTAATATTGATGCCATTGAAAAAAATATCAAGCTCGATTAAATGCCATTATTGAAGCATAAGGAAAATGATATGACTATTGAACAAATTCAACAAAAATACGCAACACGTATTGAACAATTAAAACAAGAATATGCACTTCGCCTTGAAGCTTATAAAAAGACACCACAAGGCAAACATTGGTTAGAAGCGATTAAAAATAACGACAAATATTTAGTTCGTTCTATGTTAAAAACAGAATTAACGGATGCATCAGTTTCATCTGATGAACTGCTATTTTTAATTACATTAGTCGCAAAAGAAATGCCTGATAGCTTAGAACCTTACAATATCTCTAAGTTCTATGAAGCTATTAAAGATACGGATTCTGATCAAACGCACTGGAATAAGGACTATTTCTTAAAACAACAGAGTTATTTAACTCTAAATTTCTCTGTAGCACGCTTTATTCATTTAGTGGATGTAAAATCCTACATCAATCCAACATTAAAAAGCGGAACAAAAAAATTACCTAATCAACCAGAAAAAAACGATGGTATTCTAGAAAAAATGAAGAAATTTGCTTCAGATATTGCGGATTTCGCAAAAGAAAACCCCTAAAAAAAGCAGCAATTGCAGTATTAATTGTGGTTGGCTTAGTTTTATTTTGGTAAGGATGGTTTATGACAAATAATGTTGCATTAAAACAATCTTCCGTAGAAAAACTCAGGTGCAGATGTTATTTTTAAAAAAATGCAGCTACTGCACTTGATTTGGGAAGCTATTGGTTAAATAAAACCTATTTGCCTACGTTAGCACAATATCCCGTTTTACATTCAGAAGCATCACTTAAGCTTAATATGGATGTTCGCTTATTTAAACTTTCACGCTTAGTGACAGAAAAATAAAACAAGCCATACTGGAAAGTTTAGTTGCAATTTACACCGCTTTGGGTACAAGAGGGTGTACCGTTTTTCTCTATTTAGAAGGAAAAAAATGGTAAAACAGATGTTTATCTTGGGGTAAAAGGTAAAAAAAGGTTTAGCCGAAGTGGGAGGCGAACTGATTACCTCAGCGTTTAATGGACATTTTACGGGAAGTGAATTAACTCGTGAAAATGCTATTAATAAATTACAACCATTAAGTGCGAACTTCGGGTTGTATCGCTCTGTGACATCTGCAAGTTGCGTTCCTTCAATCTCAACAGAAGAACGTGATAATTTTATGCAAGGACTAGAGCATTTTATTGATGCAGCAGAAAATCAGGATTACCAAGCATTAATCTTGGCGGAACCTGTAAGCAATCAAGAACTCAATGCTATTGAAGCAAAAATATGCCAATATTGCAACACAATTATCACCTTTGTTAAAACAACAAGTTTCATTCGGTGAGAACAGCTCAGAAAGCATTGGCACAAGCATTAGTAAAGGTATTACTGAAAGTTTTACACAGACAACATCTAATACTAAAACAATTACTGTTGGCAAATCGATTGGTCATTCTATTACTAAAAACTGAAGGAACTACGATTGCTTCAAGTACTACTATAGGAGGCTCAACATCTGTAGGAACTTCATCATTCTTTCCTGTACATAGTCAAACTACGATAAACGCTTCAGAAACAGTTTCTTATAGCAAGAATTCAAGCTCATCAGAGGGTACAACCACTACTGATACTGAAACTAATTCATCCTCTATCGGTACTTCTGATGCTCACGGCAATAGCACGACTGATACAATAGGAAAAAAATGAAACGCAAAACCGTTGGTACAAGCCGAACTATTGCCTTTGATTCTGAGAATAAATTTATCAAACGTTTATTAGCAAAATTAGATCAAAAATCTTGAACGCATTGATGAAGCACATAATTACGGTGCTTGGTACACCGCGGCTTATTTTGTGTCATCACATAGTTATGCGAGTGAATCTCTTGCAAGTATTTTCTTGGGCTTAATGCGAGGGGAAAAATCGAATAGTGAATATTTTGCACTGAACACGTGGGAAAATGAAAAAGCTCAGCCTATTTTTTTGATTCACTCAGTCAATTATCTCACCCTGTGATTGATATGGCGGAATTAGGTGAGTTAAGCCCTGCGACTTTAGTATCTGGTAAAGAGATGGCAATCCAACTCGGCTTGCCACGCCGTTCTACTTCAACGGTAACGGTAATTGAAGCACAAACTTTCGGTCGTCAGATCCAAAACGTTGATGGAGTCATGCAAAAGGCGGAAAAAAAGTGGTTGATCTTGGCGTGGTTCGCCATTTATGGACAGATCTACCGCAAAAAGTAGAACTAGATGTTAAGAAATTATCAAGTCATATTTTTTTGTAACAGGTTCGACTGGTTCAGGGAAAAGTAATACGGTTTATCAATTACTTTCTGAATTAAATAAAAAAACGATGTGAACTTTATGGTGATTGAACCCGCAAAAAGGCGAATATAAAAAAATATTTTTTTGGGTATCGTGAAGATGTAACTGTGCTTTAGCACCAATCCATTGCAAGCTCAATTACTTAAAAATCAATCCGTTTAAATTCCCAGAAGGCGTACACGTTTTTAGAACATATTGATCGCTTGGTGGAGATCTTCAATGTTTGCTGGCCGATGTATGCGGCTATGCCTGCGGTATTGAAAGATGCAATGTTAGAGGCCCTATAAAACAAGCGGTTGGGATTTAGATACATCTTGTAATCTGTTTGGCAAAGCATTATTCCCTACTTTTACAGATTTACTGATTCAATTAGAAAAAGTCATTCAACAATCTGCATTTTCACAGGAAGTAAAAAGCAACTATATTGGCTCGTTGGTTACCCGCGTGAAATCACTTACTAATGGCTTAAATGGTCAAATTTTTGCATCAAATGAAATTGATAATGCACTGTTATTTGACCGTAATGTGATTGTGGATTTAAGTCGTATTGGTTCGCAAGAAACCAAATCGCTCATTATGGGCATTTTAGTGATGCGTTTGAGTGAACACAGGATGTCAAATGCCAATGGCATGAACCAACCACTTAAACACGTTACTGTATTAGAAGAAGCGCATAACATTTTGAAACGTATTTCAACAGAACAGAGCTCAGAAGGTGCAAACGTAGCAGGTAAGGCAGTGGAAATGTTATCTAATGCGATTGCAGAAATGCGGACTTATGGCGAGGGCTTTATTATTGCAGATCAGTCACCAAGTGCGGTAGATATTTCAGCTATTCGTAACACCAACACCAAAATTATTATGCGTTTGCCTGATGAGGCAGATCGCCGTTTGGCGGGTAAAGCTGCCGGAGTGACGGATGAGCAGTTAGAAGAAATTGCAAAATTACCAAAAAAGGTGTGGCAGTGGTGTATCAAAACGATTGGCTAGAGCCAGTACTTTGTAAAATTCATCACTTTAGTCAGGAAGAAAAGCCGTATCAATATGAGCCGCAAAATCAGCTAAGTGATGAGAAAAAAAGCATTTCATCAACATATTGCAGATTTGTTATTTAGCCAAAAGACAAAAAAACAGCTAGATCTGGGAGAAATTTCTAAAAGTATTGAGCAGTCAAAAATTGAAACTTAAACAGAAAAAAATACTTCTTACAAATAATAAATAGCCTCGAGAAGAATTATATTCAACCACTTTTGTTAAAAAGATGATGACTATTTAATTCAATTTTATCAAAAAAATTATTTATCAACAAGTTGAAAACGTACAAGCTGATTTATCGATTGAAGTACAACAACATTTAGCTAACATTATGTAGGAGAATGTTATGTTTGAGAATGTTAATCCAAAAGAACAATCAACTGAAACAAGTAGAGAAAATGTGGAACTTTCTGAAAAATGATGAAAGAACATTTAATGATGATTCTTTTATCTTCGCGGAAATAGAAGATTTACCACCTATTGAAGACTTTGATATAGAAGATAAAATTGAACCCTTTTTAGATATAGATGAGTGGCCACCATTGGAATCAATAGAAGAGTGTGACATCTTAATAGCTCCTGTATCAGAAGTAGAACCATTTCCTTTAGCGGATAGCCCAAAATCATTCTTAGCTGAAAAAAATCTGATGACAATGAAACTAAAACTGATAAAACCGGTTATTAAAAATAACGGATGAAAAATCGTAAAAATCCAGAACCTAATACAATTTATGTTGGTGAAAATGGAGCTATCTATGAAACTGATGATAAAGGTAGAGTAATTAAATGCATATTTAAACCAGAATTAGTTGATGATAAACGTTCACCATCTCAAAATAAAGAAACGGCCGATGTAGGCAAACAAGGTCGAGAGGGGGATCATGGAGGCCATATTCAGGCTCATTCTTTAGGCGGTACAACAGATCGTGTTAATTTATTTCCTCAAGACGGTAATTTTAATACTGGCGTATATAAACAATTTGAGAATAGTGTTAAAAAAAGACTTCGAGAACGGGAAAGAGGTAAAAGTTGAAGTAAAATTGGTGTACGATAATCAAAAATTCCCCTCGTCCAGATAAAGTAATCGTAACTAAAAACAGTTGATGGCATAGAAACCGTTTATGAATTTAAAAAAATGAACCTAATGGAGGACAAAAATGCTTGATATACAACCTATCATGACTGAAATTGCGCAAAAATTACACAATGCAAGACCTGAAAAACTATGAAAAAGCAAATCTAGAATATAAATTATCTGATAAAGATGCTTGGAATGCTTTTTCTGGATGGTATGTAATCAATGGAAAAAATGTATCTGTTTCAAATCCAGCGCAGCTTAAAGAAACTCTTTTACCATTATTAAATAATCTTCGTGAGAATATGCAACAAAGTAATATAGAAGATAAATGGACCAAATTTACTTTATCAATTGATGAAAAAGCGTATGGTCCATACCTCATTTGAATATGGTGAGCAAGACCTATAACTCTAATCAAGCTAAGCCAAAGGTCGGTTTCCTTCTGAAATTTACAAACCTACCAATCTATACCATAATGGCTCCATGTTGATAACATCGGAGCCTATTATGTCACTAACAGAACAATTAGAGAATTTGACTACTTATTACAAAGAAAAATCGTGATACCTTTTAACGATAACTTTCGCTTAAAAAAATACACCGCACATTAAGTTGGTTAAAAAAAGCAGATGAAGAAGAAAATCTAGATTTCAAATTTATCGCACTTTGGATTGCGTTTAATGCGGCGTATGCCGATGAACTAAGTAAAGAGGAGGCAGAACATAAAGTATTTCGTCAATTTATTACTCGCCTTTGTGAATTGGACTCCGAGAATCTACTTTATGGGATTATTTGGGATGAATTTCCTAGTACGGTGAAAGCCTTACTAGATACACCTTATACATTCCAACCATTTTGGGATGCACATAATGGTTTGTTAGTGGGGAAAGAATGGAAAGCAATGTTTGCGGCAGCGAAGAAAAAAGCTAATTTTGCCTTTGAAGAGCAGAAAACAGCTGAGGTGTTAGAAGTGCTATTTCGTCATTTATACACACTAAGAAATCAAATAATACATGGTGGTTCAACGTTCAATAGCCAAGCGAATCGTAAGCAGCTACAAGAAGCCTGTACACTGCTTTCGCTGTTTGTACCCGCTATGGTAAAGATCATGTTACGTAATGATGCAGAACCAAGTTGGGGAAAACCTTTTTATCCCGTTATCAATCAATAATTCGATTCATATATTTATAAATCGACCTTGCATGTTTCCACCTAAACTATTTATCCTATTTAATTTGAGCTCAATCTTAAAATCGGCGACAATACAGCATTATTTAAAACAGAAGAAACAAGACAAATGAGTTATCCATTAGAAGAAGTGAATAAACGTCGCACATTTGCGATTATTTCCCACCCTGACGCGGGTAAAACCACCATCACCGAAAAAAAGTATTGTTATACGGCAATGCCATTCAAAAAAAGCGGGGTCAGTAAAAGGTAAAGGCTCAGCACAGCATGCAAAATCTGACTGGATGGAAATGGAAAAACAACGTGGTATTTCCATTACGACTTCCGTGATGCAATTCCCTTACAATGAGTGCTTAGTGAATTTATTAGATACGCCGGGGCATGAGGATTTCTCGGAAGATACCTACCGCACTTTGACGGCTGTGGATAGCTGCTTAATGGTTATCGATTCTGCGAAAGGGGTTGAAGAACGTACCATTAAATTAATGGAAGTGACCCGTTTACGCGATACGCCAATTATCACTTTCATGAATAAACTTGACCGTGATATCCGTGATCCAATGGAATTATTAGATGAAGTGGAAAGCGTATTAAAAATCCATTGTGCGACAATTACTTGGCCGATTGGTTGCGGTAAATTGTTTAAAGGGGTTTATCATTTATATAAAGATGAAACCTATCTTTATCAAAGTGGCCAAGGCTCTACTATTCAAGAAGTACGAATCGTGAAAGGCTTAAATAGCCCTGAATTAGACGCTGCCGTAGGTGATGACTTAGCCCAACAACTGCGTGATGAATTAGAGCTAGTAAAAGGTGCAAGTAATGAATTTGATTTGGATTTATTCTTAAGTGGTGAATTGACGCCTGTCTTTTTCGGTACTGCATTAGGTAACTTCGGTGTCGATCATTTCTTAGATGGTTTAACCGAATGGGCACCTGCACCACAAGCTCGTCAGGCTGACACTCGTAAAGTCTCAGCTGAAGAAGAAAAATTCAGCGGTTTCGTGTTTAAAATCCAAGCCAATATGGATCCAAAACACCGCGACCGCGTGGCTTTCCTACGCGTAGTTTCTGGCAAATATGAAAAAGGCATGAAACTTAAACACGTGCGTATTGGTAAAGATGTGGTTATTTCCGATGCGCTCACCTTTATGGCGGGGGATCGTACCCATGCCGATGAGGCCTATGCTGGCGATATTATCGGCTTGCACAATCACGGTACAATTCAAATTGGCGATACCTTCACACAAGGTGAAGATCTGAAATTTACCGGTATTCCAAACTTTGCCCCTGAATTATTCCGTCGTATTCGTTTGAAAGATCCGCTTAAACAAAAACAATTGTTAAAAGGCTTAGTACAACTTTCTGAAGAAGGTGCTGTGCAAGTATTCCGTCCATTAAGCAATAATGATTTAATTGTTGGCGCAGTCGGTGTGTTACAGTTTGATGTGGTCGTTTCTCGTTTGAAATCAGAATATAACGTTGAAGCCATTTACGAAACTGTCAACGTCGCAACGGCTCGTTGGGTAGAATGTGCGGATAACAAAAAATTTGAAGAGTTCAAACGTAAAAATGAGCAAAATCTAGCATTAGATGGTGGGGATAATCTGACTTACATTGCACCAACTATGGTTAACTTAAATCTTGCACAAGAACGTTATCCTGACGTCACCTTCTTTAAAACAAGAGAACATTAATTGTCATCCTAAGTGCGGTCAAAATTTATAGTAATTTTGTACCGCACTTTATGAGAAATAAAATGAAAAAACGACACTTCATCTGTATCGTTCTTATACTAGTTGCTGCATTAAGCTGGCGATGGCGTAATGTTTGTCGAGATATGGAATATTCGATGAACTCGACTAATCATTGTGTAAACCACAGTTTTCCAGAATTCAAGCGTAATATTTCTGTTTGTGCAGGTTTCATTCCTAATGGGTTTTCACTTAATTTGGGTTATCGTGCCACAGTTTTTGTGTTTGATCTTAATAAGAATTTACTTGGCTTTTACGATCTTGGCGAAGAATACATGGATGGAATAGGAGATAAGTCTGGTCCATACGTCGATGAAGACACTTTTGATCTTGGCTTACTGGGACAAGGTAGTGAATTTGATACGACACCATGGTTTCATCGCCGATTAGAAGCAAAACTTATCGAGAGAATGTGTAAAATAATATTTTAAACAAAAAAATAAAACAAAGTGCGGTTAAATTTAATCGCATTTTTTTATACAAAAGAAATTGAAAAATAAGATGGCTGGGGTACTAGGATTCGAACCTAGGGATGCCGAGATCAAAAACCCGGTGCCTTACCGCTTGGCGATACCCCAACTGAAATTCTTTGATTGGAAATAAAGAAGATTTTATTTAGATAGTATGGCTGGGGTACTAGGATTCGAACCTAGGGATGCCGAGATCAAAACCCGGTGCCTTACCGCTTGGCGATACCCCAACTACTATTTGACTGCAAGCTGATAAATGGTGCGGGACGAGGGACTTGAACCCACACACCTCTCGGCGCCAGAACCTAAATCTGGTGCGTCTACCAATTTCGCCAGTCCCGCAAACTTGGTGGCTACAGCGAGATTCGAACTTGCGACCCCAACATTATGAGTGTTGTGCTCTAACCAACTGAGCTATGTAGCCATCATTTGCTTTACCTTATCGGCTTTGCGGGGCGTATTATCCTGATTTGACCTATTCTCGTCAATCATTTTTTTGCAAAAAACGGATTTTTTGATTTAGTTGATTATAAATAAAACGCTTTTGCTATTTTTTGTTCACATCAAGAACGGAGATCATTCCAACAAAACGCTTCCAATGCAAGGTGTTAAATTGCCCTGGAATGTACCAATTAGATATTGTTCCATCAAGATATAAGGCATCCTGACAACCTATTTTCAGCAACCCTTGACTCAATGTATAAAGGTTAGGTTCACCTTTTATCGTCATCAAGAAAAGTAATTCATTTTGTTTCGTCAAACACACTGCATTACGCTTATGATAGCTTTCTAGGCTTGCTCGAAATTGCGGATTCATTTTTCCATGAATAATCAACATCGGGCCTGATTGCAACGCAAAGTCTGGCTTGAGTTTGCTTTTCTGATACGCAGCGGTTGTTAAAATGTAGGGTTTATTTCCAGCAATGGCGAATACCCCATTAGGCTGCACATGGAAATTACCTTTGCCTGCTTTTGTATTTAACGCATTGAGCTCTTTTCCTTGCTCAATCCATAACCCTGCAGGCACATTATTCATGCTATAAATGCCCGCATTCATGATCATTTTCACGTTATAGCTATCTTCTAAGGCATTTTTGAGGCGCGTTAAACTTTGATAATCGTTACCTTCAGCATCTTTCCAATGTAGCTGCACTTCTTCAGGTTTAGCTTGGAAAATCCCGTAAGTAATATTGCCATCATTAAAGGTTCGATATTCAGCTAGGGCTGATACACTCATCAATAGCGATGAGCTACCTAAAAAGTGCGGTCAAAAAAATCTAATCGTTTTTTTCATTTTAAAGGATGGGTTAAATGCAAAGCATTTGAAAAAGGCGTGCAAAGCCTTCCGCATTACCGGATTTCATCATGGCTTGCATGGTTTGGGTTGGCGCATGAATGAGTTTATTCGTTAATTTATAACTCAATTCTTGCAGAATTTTTTCAGCATTCTCACCTTGTTGAATTTGGTGTAAGGCTTTTTCGAGTAATTCTTGGCGAGTATTCTCCGCCTCATCACGATAATGACGAATCAAATTAGAGAACTGATGAACCTTCAACCACTCGAAGAAATCCGTGCATTCTTGTGTAATGATGTCTTGCGCTTGCTCTGATGCTTGCTCACGTTGAGAAAGATTGCGTTGAATAATATCTTGCAAATCATCTACGGTGTAATGATACACACTTTCTAATTCCGAGACGTTTTCATCAATATCACGTGGCACCGCAATATCCACCATCAAAGTCGGTTTAAATTGGCGTGCTTTTTCCGCAATTTCAGCCATTGCTTTGGTGATTAAAACATTCGGACTGCCTGTTGAGCTGATGACAATATCCGCTTGATTTAGTGGTGTTTGCAACTCATCGAGAGAATACACTTCAATCGGTGTATTGGAGGCTAAAGTCTCTACCAACTGTTCAGCGCGAGATAAAGTGCGGTTAGCAATCATCAATTTTTTTACACCATGGCGTAATAAATGACGGCTTACCAATTCAATGGTTTCCCCTGCCCCAACAAGCAAAATTTGTAATTCACGTAAAGATTCAAAAAAATTTGACGTGCCAAACTACAAGCTGCATAAGCCACCGATACAGCGCTTTCACCAATATTGGTTTCAGTGCGTACACGTTTTGCTGTAGCAAAGGTTTTTTGGAACAAACGAGAAAGCGTGCTTGAAAGCTGGAATATTTGCCGCTTGATAATAATCTTCACTGATTTGGAAAGCTTGTTTCACCTGTCCTAAAATTTGTGGCTCACCCAAAATTAATGAATCCAAACCACAGGCCACGCGCATTAAAATGATTCGCTGCTTGTTGATTTTTGATGTGTGTAAATACTCTTTATTTAATTCATCTACAGAAAGCTGATGAATATTAGCAAACCAATTTGTACAGTTCGTTTGCCATTGCTTACACTCTTGGGGTGAAATTTGACGATGGTGAAGATAAATCTCTGTACGGTTACAGGTAGAAAGAATAACCGCACTTTCTGCCAAATCTTGTTGGTGAATTTGTTGTAAGGCAAGCTGCCGCTTTTCTTCAGAAAAAGCGACTTTCTCACGAACAGCGACAGAAGCTGTTTTATGATTAATGCCTAGAACAAGAAGGGTCATAAAAACCTAATAAAAACAACCGCACTTTTATGAATAGGCGGCTTAAGTAGAAAGTAAAAGTTTCGCTATTTTAATGAATTGTTGAGAATTGAGCAAATTTCAAGAGAAAAAAACTCAAACAAATAACTAAAAATGAGTTAAAACTTATCTTTAGCTAAACGCCATTGTGTAAATTCGTCTAAATTTTTTGCTTGTAAAAACGGATTAATTTGTTTCTCTAATCCAATTGTTGTTGGCAAACTCGGTTTACCCTCTTCTCGATAACGTTCCACTAAAACACGTTGATTTTCAACCGCACTTTTATCCGCCAAGACGGTTTCCGCAAAAGCTAAATTACCCAGCGTATATTCATGAGCCGGGCAAACCACGGTTTCATCTGGTAATTGGTTAAAAACGCTGCATAGATTCAAACATTTGAGCAAAATTTCCCGTGAACACGCGTCCACAACCACCAGAAAAATAACGCATCGCCGCAAAAATAGATGCCCATCCACCAAATAGCTAACATGCCCTGCCGTATGACCACCGCTTGGCAAAACTTCAATATGATAATGTGCTGTATTAATCACGCCACTATCCACGATATTGGTTGCCCCTTTATTTGCACATTCTGTTGGGCCGAAAACAGGCACATTGGGATAATATAGCTTAAATTCCGCGACACCTTGCACATGATCATCGTGATTATGGGTTAATAACACCGCTTCTACGTCTAACTTATGGGACTCTAAATACTGAACTAAAAGGCTTTATTTCTGGGATATCAATCACAATTACGGGGAAATTTTTCTCGTCTATAAAGCCAAATATAGTTATCATTGAGTGCAGGAATAGGAACTAGCATAAATTACCTTATGAAAATAGGATTAACATTGAATTGGAAAGCCAAATGGCACAAACCACTTCTTTCACCTGAAAGTTGGCAAGCGTTACCACAAGGTGAAGCCTATTGTAACGTATTAACACATTATTTTGCCCAATGGACACCAAAAATTTTAGGCTATCAAATACTGAAAGTCGGTGCCTTAAGTGGTGAAATCGCCTTTGACTTGCCTTTACGTCATCAAATTGTGTTAGCCGAAAAAACAGTGCATTTTCCTACCGCACTTTTAAATGAAAGTGATAGCTTGCTCCAAGCATCGCCATTAACCTTGCCTTTTATTGAAAAAGAAATGGATGCCTGCTTATTGGCAAACACCTTAAATTTTGCGCAAGATCCTCATCAAATATTACGTGAAGCGCATCGCGTTTTAAAAGATGACGGCTGGATTTTCATCACGTTATTTAATCCGCTGAGTCCCTTGCTTTTCAAACCGAAATTAGGCGAATTTAAGTTCCGACAATATGCTACTTGGCGAGTGGTTGACTGGCTATCATTATTAAATTTTGATGTGATTGCAGAAGAAAGACTATCCATAAAACAAGAAAAGAGCACGCTTTGTTCTCCGCTCACCGTGATCGTTGCCCAAAAACGAACCTATCCGTTAACACTGAATCCTGAGAAAGCGCGGTCAAAAATGCCGGCGTTTTTAGAGCCGGCAGGTGCATTTAAAGAAATCAGAACAGAATGATTATTCTGTCACTTCTTTGATTACTGCAGAAGATGCATTATTCATTACAGACTCAACGCCTTTTTCTGCTGCAGCTTGAGAAGAATAATATTGGCTACGGCCAATTTCTTGGTGGTTAGCCGCTTTTAAAATGAAGTAAGGTTTGTCATTTTTCGCTACGCGATATTCAAAGTTTTTCGCATCCACACCATTTTTTTGTACTGAAGCAATACCGTTTTCAGCTGATGCTTTTGTTTTATAAAGTTCGCTAGTTAAAATAACTTGTCCGTTTGCTGCTTTTAAGTTGAACATAAATTGTCCGTCTTTAGCCACTTTTAATTCATAAAACCCTTGAGCCATAATGTCTCCCAATTGATTGATTTGTTTATAATTTTACCTACACAGAAAATGCCTTTCTGCGCCAGGCTAATTTACCCTTAAAAATAAAGGAAAACAAGAGCTAAAGCGTATAAATTTTATGCTTGATTAGCCCACTAAACTCCCCTATGATGCGGGAGCTTTTTATAACAGGAACAATTATGACTGAACAAACATTTATTCTCGGCAAAGATGCCGCACTTGAAGACAGTATTTCAAAATTTCAACAAAAATTGACCGCACTTGGTTTCAATATCGAAGAAGCCTCTTGGCTTAATCCTGTGCCAAATGTCTGGTCTGTACATATTCGTGATAAGGATTGCCCACAATGTTTTTCTAACGGTAAAGGCGCGAGCAAAAAAGCCGCATTAGCGTCTGCATTAGGTGAATATTTCGAACGTCTCTCTACCAACTATTTTTTTGCCGATTTCTATTTAGGGCAAGAGATTGCCAATGGTGATTTCGTCCATTATCCCACTGAAAAATGGTTTCCTATTGAAGATGAAGACCTTTTGCCACTAGGGATTTTAGATGATTACTTATGGGATTATTTCGATCCAAATCAAGAACTAACCCCAGAATTGCTTGTGGATCTGCAATCCGGTAATTACGATCGCGGTATTGTCACGATGCCTTATGTGCGCCAATCCGATCAAGAAACCGTCTATATTCCACAAAGTATCATTGCAAATTTATACGTCTCTAACGGGATGTCCGCTGGTAACACAAAAATGAAGCACGTGTGCAAGGGCTTTCAGAAGTTTTTGAACGTTACGTAAAAAATCGCATTATTGCAGAAGCCATCAGTCTTCCTGAAATTCCAAAATCCGTGATGGATCGCTATCCATCTATTCAAGCCTCTATTGAAAAATTAGAGGAAGAAGGCTTCCCAATTTATGCTTTCGATGCCTCATTAGGTGGCAAATATCCTGTCATTTGCGTGGTATTACTCAACCCAAATAACGGCACTTGCTTTGCTTCTTTTGGTGCACATCCAAACTTCCAAGTGGCATTAGAGCGTACCGTAACGGAGCTTTTACAAGGTCGCAGCTTAAAAGATCTCGATGTATTCTCGCCTCCATCATTCAATAATGATGATGTGGCGGAGCATGCTAACCTTGAAACACACTTTATTGATTCTAGCGGTTTAATTTCTTGGGATTTATTTAAAAATACGCCAGATTATGAATTTGTAGATTGGGATTTCTCAGGTTCAACGCAAGAAGAATATGAAAACTTGATGGCAATCTTTAATGCAGAGGAAAAAGAAGTCTATATCATGGATTACAACCATTTAGACGTTTACGCTTGCCGCATTATCGTACCAGGCATGTCTGATATCTATCCTGCTGATGACCTCATTTATGCCAATAATAATATGGGTATGGACTGGCGTGAGATCTTATTGGATCTACCACACCATCATCATGATGCTGAAACTTATGAAGAATTATTAGCAGAATTAGATGAGCAAGATATTGACGATGCCACACGCGTTCGCGAATTTATCGGTATCGTTGCACCAAAGCAACCGGTTGGACAACATTACGTGTTGGTGAACTTAAATCCATGCTTTACTTAGCATTAGGTGAATTAGAATTAGCCTTAGATTGGGCAAACTGGACGATGAATATGAACAGCTCTGTGTTTACACCAGAGCGTGCAAATTACTATCGTGCTTTAATCAGCATCATTGAATTGCATTTAGACAATACTCGCGATCCACAACAATATCGCACTGTATTTGAAAGAATGTATGGCAAAGAAGCCGTTCAACAAGCTTGGGCTGCGGTGGCGGAAAAAGGTAACCCGTTCTATAACTTGCCAGCCAGCGATGAAACGCTTGAAAACTTCAAAGAACACCAAGCTTTACTTGGTGCTTATGCGAAATTACAAAAAGCCAAACGAGAAAATTGGAAATAGACGATTTTCTCTCAATCATAAGGCGGACTTAATGTCTGCCTTATTTATTTCTGCATTAAAAAAACGCTTTAAAATCAACCGCACTTTTCACACAAAAACGCTTAAATTTATGCTATAATCCGTCACAATTTTTTGATCAAAAAAGGAATAAAAATGACGGATTCAATCCATTCCTCTATTACCCCAGTCAATATTGAAGAAGAACTCAAATCTTCTTACCTTGACTACGCCATGTCGGTGATTGTTGGGCGTGCTTTGCCTGATGTGCGTGACGGTTTAAAACCGGTGCATCGACGTGTGCTTTTCTCCATGGATCAATCTGGCATCACTGCCGGCAAAAAATACGTAAAATCTGCCCGTGTGGTAGGTGATGTAATCGGTAAATATCACCCGCACGGTGATTTTGCGGTGTATGACACCATTGTGCGTATGGCACAGCCGTTCTCATTGCGCTACATGTTGGTAGATGGGCAAGGTAACTTCGGTTCAATCGACGGTGACGCACCAGCTGCAATGCGTTATACCGAAGTCCGTATGCAAAAAATCACCCAAGCGTTATTAACTGACTTGGATAAAGAAACCGTGAATTTCTCGCCAAACTATGATGGCGAATTAATGATTCCAGATGTACTACCAACCCGTATTCCTGCACTTTTAGCAAACGGTTCTTCTGGTATTGCGGTGGGGATGGCAACAAACATTCCACCACACAACTTAAATGAAGTTTTAGATGGCTGCTTGGCTTATATTGATAACGAAAACATCACCATTGATGAATTAATGCAATATATCCCAGGCCCAGACTTCCCGACAGCGGCATTAATTAATGGTCGTAAAGGGATTGAAGAAGCTTATCGCACTGGTCGCGGCAAAGTGTATGTTCGCGCTCGTGCTAGCGTAGAAACCACAGATAAAGGCAAAGAGCAAATTATTGTGACTGAATTGCCTTATCAGGTAAACAAAGCCAAATTAGTGGAAAAAATTGCTGAGCTTATCAAAGATAAAAAAATCGAAGGCATCAGCAATATTATCGACCTTTCTAACAAAGAAGGGATCCGCATTGAAATTGACATCAAACGTGATGCCGTAGGCGAAGTGGTATTAAATCACCTCTATGCTCTTACCCAAATGCAGGTGACCTTCGGGATCAACATGGTGGCCTTGGATCACGGTCAACCACGTTTATTCAACTTAAAACAAATCATTGAAGCCTTTGTGATGCACCGTCGCGAAGTGGTGATTCGCCGTTCTTTATTTGAATTGCGTAAAGCCCGCGAGCGTACCCATATTTTAGAAGGTTTAGCGGTTGCAACATCAAACATCGATGAAATCATCGACATCATCCGTCAATCGAAAGAGCGTAAAGAAGCGGCAGAAATTAATCTCTCGCCCTTGGAAACTGAATAACGAAATTTTAGGCTTGCTTGATGCGGCAGCACGTCCGGCTGAATTAGCGGCTGAATTTGGTATTCAAGGTTCTGATTACTACCTTTCTCCAGAACAAGTTGATGCAATCTTAGAACTTCGCTTACACCGTTTAACCGGTCTTGCTACCGAAGAAGTGATCAATGAATACAAAGAGTTATTGGTTAAAATTGCAGAACTTCTTCACATCATCAACAGCCCTGAACGCTTGATGGAAGTGATTCGTGAAGAACTTGAACAAGTACGTGCACAATTCGCCGATGAACGTCGTACTGAAATTACTGCAGCTTCCGGTGATATTGATTTAGAAGATTTAATCGCACAAGAAGATGTGGTTGTGACCCTTTCTCACGAAGGTTATGTTAAATATCAACCGCTTACCGACTACGAAGCACAACGTCGTGGTGGTAAAGGTAAATCTGCAACGAAGATGAAAGATGAAGACTTCATCGAAAAACTCTTAGTGGCGAATACTCACGATACGATTCTCTGTTTCTCGAGCCGTGGCCGCTTATATTGGTTAAAAGTATATCAATTACCACAAGCGAGCCGTGGTGCGCGTGGTCGTCCGATTGTAAATATTCTACCGTTACAAGAAAACGAGCGTATCACCGCAATCCTGCCAATCTCTGCTTATGAAGAAGATAAATTCGTCATCATGGCAACCGCTGGCGGTATTGTGAAGAAAATTGCACTCACCGAATTCAGCCGTCCACGTTCAAGCGGTATCATCGCCTTGAACTTACGTGATGAAGATGAATTGATCGGTGTAGATATCACTGATGGTTCTAACGAAATCATGTTGTTCTCTTCGCAAGGTCGCGTGGTACGTTTCGCTGAAAGCGCAGTCCGTGCAATGGGTCGTTTAGCAACAGGTGTACGCGGTATTAAACTCGCCCTCACCAATGATATCGCTGACGATGAAAGTGCGGTCGAAATTGAAGATGTTTCTGACGATAATGCAGAAGAAACGCTCGATCTCAACATCGATAAAGTCGTATCCTTAGTTGTGCCGAAAAATGATGGTGCAATCCTTACGGCGACACAAAACGGTTATGGTAAACGTACACAATTAAGCGAATACCCAACCAAATCGCGTAATACCAAAGGGGTGATTTCGATTAAAGTGAGCGAACGTAACGGTAAAGTCGTTGCAGCGACACAAGTAGAAGAAACCGACCAAATTATGCTTATCACTGATGCAGGTACCTTAGTACGTACCCGTGTAAGTGAAGTGAGTATCGTTGGCCGTAACACCCAAGGGGTTCGTTTAATTCGTACCGCAGAAGATGAGCACGTAGTCAGTCTTGAACGTGTTTGTGATGTGGATGATGAAGATGAAGGCACTGAAGATGTGACTTCTGAAGAATAATTGATCTTCCATTAAATAAAAGCCCCGCGTTTTGATTCGCGGGGCTTTTTTATTGTATCTAAAAATCTCTTTTAGAGCTCTATTCTATTGATGAAAACTACTCGCCTTCTTCTAATTCATCAGCCATTGCCGCAAGAATTTCACGGGTTAAATACGCCAATGAACGATAGAAAGGAAGTGTTGCATAAGTTTCCACTTGGGTTAAGAATTTCGCTGCGCAAGGCAAGAGAAAATCACCGAATAAATCCTGTTGAGCAGATAGCGATTCCGTGTTGTCTTCTAACCAAGAAGCCGTAAGCAATAACAAGGCAAAATGATCGACATTCTCTGCTTCAGGCACATTACGCGCATGACGAAAATCCACAAAACGTTGTACATCCATATCATAACTTGAAATAGCCGTCGGTACGTTACCGTTTTGACCAAACAATTTTTGATATTCTTGATCAAGCAACGTTAAATCAATTTTCATTTGTAAATTATCAATGGCCGCTTCACTTTCTTTATCCGTAGAAAGTGCCCACACTTGACTTAAACCTTGTTGCTGCAGCCAATCAAATACCCCACTCAAAATTGGATCCGTAGGGCTGCGATAAAATAAATTGCCAAATAGGCGGCTTATTAAAGAAAAATTATTCACTTGAGTTTCTGACATCTGTTGCTTTCCTATGATTGTGCTCACGATTGAGCTAAAAGTGCGGTCAATTTTGCTGTTGTTTTTTCGGCGGCTTCGTCAAGCATCGCTTGGCGAGCAGCATCATCGATAATATGAATATCACCGAACAAAGTGTAATCCACATTCTCGATACCGCAATAATTAAATAACCCATTGATCAAACAATGATTGAGCGATTTATCCACACCGTATTCTTGATATTTTGCTACGCTACTCCCTATGGTGATAAATTGTTGCATCGCTTTACCTTGAAGCAGACCTTTGGATTCACCATTTTCTGTTTTATAAGCAAAACCATGACTTAATACACGATCCAAATAGCCTTTTCAGCATCGCAGGAAAGCCCATCCACCATAAAGGATAAACCATCGTAATCAAATCTGCTTGGCGAATAAAATCATGTTCCTGCTGAATTTCCGCCGGGATAATCCCTTTATTAGCTGATTGCAATTCTTCAAAGGAAATAATCGGATTAAATTCCATGGTGTAAAGATCGCGCAAATGGGTTTCAACACCAAGTTGTTGGCTTGCTTTTACAACGCGATCTACGATGGCACGACCAAAACTTTTTTGGCTATTGGGATGTGCAAAAATAATTAAATGATTCATTCCGTTACCTTTTTCACTAACAATGTGATGCCATCAACGCGTTCTACCACCACAAGATCATTCACTGTTAAATGCTCGCCTTGAATACGCCATGTGGTATCGCCAAAAGCACCGCGACCAATCCCATTAGAACCAATTTCTAATACCGTGCCTTTTTTACCTAACAGAGTATGATCTCGTTGGTTTAAGGTCGTACGTGATTGGTCCTGATTATCTTTGCTATGTTGATATTTCCACCAGAGCAACGAGAGAATAATCGCTAAAATCGCATAAAAAACAGCTAACGCGGTTAAGGATAAACTTGGCACCAACGCCATTACGCCTGCCGTCACAATCGCAGCCAAGCCCCACCATAATAAAAACACGCCAGGTACGAGGGTTTCAGCGATTAATAATACAAAACCTAATACTAACCAATGCCATACCGACCAAGTTGTTAACCAATCTGCCATATCAACTCCTTGAGAGAAAAAGTGCGGTCATTTTTAACCGCACTTTAGGAAATTACGCTTTTTTGTCGCCTTTTAACAGTTCGGCAATGCCGGCAACCGAGCCGATTAGATTGCCTGCTTCAAGCGGCATCATGACCACTTTGCTGTTCGGTGAACCACCGATTTGTTTTAAGGCTTCTGTATATTTTTGTGCGATGAAGTAATTGATCGCTTTGGTATCACCGCTGGCAATCGCTTCGGATACCATTTGAGTTGCTTTAGCTTCCGCTTCTGCTGCACGTTCACGTGCTTCTGCTTGTAAGAAGGCTTCTTGACGTTCCCCTTCCGCTTTCAGAATTCGGGCTTGTTTTTCCCCTTCTGCACGTAAAATTTCCGCCTGACGAATACCTTCCGCTTCCAACACTTCCGCACGTTTATTACGTTCCGCTTTCATTTGTGCGTTCATAGAATCAATCAATTCACGTGGTGGACGCACATCGCGAATTTCAATACGGGTGACTTTGAATCCCCAAGGATTGGTCGCTTCATCCACAATTGCCAATAAACGACCATTAATGGAATCACGTTGAGAAAGCATTTCATCCAATTCCATCGAGCCTAGCACGGTACGAATGTTGGTCATGGTTAAATTGATAATCGCCTGTTCTAAATGATTCACTTCATAAGCTGCACTGCGAGCATCAATCACCTGGACGAAACAAACCGCATCAATGGATACGTTGGCGTTATCCTTAGAAATCACTTCTTGTGAGGGAATATCTAATACCTGTTCCATCATATTGATCTTACGACCAACACGATCCACAAATGGCACCACAAAGTTCAAGCCTGGCATTAAGGTGTGGGTATAACGCCCAAAAACGCTCAATCGTCCAGTTATAACCTTGCGGTACAGTTTTAAGTGCCGAAAAATAGCACAACAACAACTAATACAATAAAGACGATTGCGGCAATAGATAAGCCTTCCATAGATTGCTCCTTAATGATGAGGAAATATAAGAAAAAGTCTATCAAATTAGACCGCACTTTGTACATAAATATATTTATCGTTTTTCTCTTATAAATTCAAAAAGATGCGTAATGCAATTCAGGGGCATCTAAATCTTGATGAGAAACAAATAAAAGCTGCGTTTTCACTATTATTTGACCAGTTGTTCGATAAAATGTTTCACTAACTTGCGATTTAACCCATCAAGCCCTTGAAAAGGCTCATCTAAAATTAAAACAGGTGGATGCTTTCACCATCGCTCGTGTGATTAAAAGCAAACGTTGCTGCCCCCAAGAAAGTGAACGAAATGGGCGTTTTTGCTAAATGAGTCAGATTTAAACGAGCTAACCACTGCATGGCTTTCAAACGAATTGCCTCTGGCACTTGTTGATAAATCCCTATACTGTCAAAAAAGCCAGAAATAATGACATCCAATACAGAACAATTCACGCGATAATCTAAATGCAGTTGGCTACTTACGTAACCAATTTTTTGTTTAATATCCCAAATCGTTTCGCCTGAGCCACGTTGTTTACCAAAGATCACCACATGATTAGCAAATGCTTGCGGGTGATCACCTGTAATTAAAGAAAGTAAGGTAGATTTCCCTGCACCATTTGGTCCTTTAATCCACCAATTTTGATGAGGTTGAACAACCCAGTTTAAATGATCCAAAATCACTTTATCGCCATACTGGACCGTGACATTTTTAAGCTCAAAGTGCGGTTGGTTTTCAGGCAGTTTTAGTAATGGTGACGCTGGTTCTGGCAAAGCCACATCAACAGATTGCTCCGCATAAACTAATTGTTGATAAATACTTGTTGCTCAATAGATTGACGTTCACCTTCTAGTACTAACTCTAAATTTTCCAACATGGCTAAATGAGTGGACTGTTCTGGAATATCAGCTAGACGATTAACGATCAGAACGATTGCACATTCTTTTTTCAGTTCATTCAACATCGCTATCCAATCTTGCACTGATTGTTGATCTAGCCCTTCAAAAGGCTCATCTAAAATTAATAGATCGGGCTTTTGTAATAACGCTTGTGCCAATAAGACTTTACGCGCTTCTCCAGTGGAAAGTTTGATAAAGAAACGATCTAAGAGATAAGTAATCCCTAATTTTTCTGCAATTTGTTCACAAAAAGTGAGTTCAGAACCACCATTTAAAATGCTTTCTCTTGCCGTTTGACCAAAAAAATCCGGATCGGTATCATCGTTGTTTAAATTCTTTAATGTGGACTCAAGAATTTCTCGTTGTTTTTCAAAAGAAAAGGATTGAACACGTTTAAAAGAATTATGATACTCCCCTTCCTGTAAAGGCAATTCATTTTGCAAAGCTAAAGCAAACGCTGATTTTCCACTCCCATTACTGCCTACCACAACCCAATATTGCTGTGGCTCAATCGCAAAGTGCGGTAAGTTTAAGGTCTGTTTTTGATGAAGCTCAAATTTTGCTTGCTGAATTAAAAGTGTCATTCTCTTTCCCTTAAAAACAAAAGGCGAGCAATTTGCCCGCCTTGTCAGATTAATTTAATTAACCGTTTTTACGCTCTTCTTCCATACATACTGCCGCAGTAAATAATACGTCAGTTGATGAGTTAAGTGCTGTTTCAGTTGAGTCTTGTAAGATACCAATCACAAAACCTACACCGATCATTTGTGCCGCGATGTCATCACTGATACCAAATAAGCTACAAGCTAATGGGATTAATAATAATGAACCACCTGCCACACCAGAAGCACCACATGCACAAAGCGCCGCAACAATACTTAATAATACAGCACTGACGAAAGATACTTCCATACCTAATGTATGAACAGCCGCTAACGTTAATACAGTAATGGTAATCGCTGCACCCGCCATATTGATATTCGCGCCTAATGGAATTGCCACAGAATAGGTTTCTTCATCAAGATTTAAGCGTTTTGCTAATTCAATGTTTACCGGGATGTTTGCCGCAGAACTACGAGTAAAGAATGCAGTTACACCACTTTCACGTACACAAGTCCAAACTAATGGATATGGGTTACGACGAATTTTCCAATAAACAAGAATTGGGTTAAGTACAAATGCAGTAAATAACATTGTACCGATTAACACGAATAGTAAGTGTACATATCCACCTAACGCCGCTAATCCTCTGTCAGATAAAGTTTCAGCCACTAAACCGAATACACCGAAAGGCGCAAAAGAAATAATGATGTGAACAATTTTAGAAATGCCTTCTGCAAAATCAGCCACCACTTGTTTAGTTGCATCTGATGCATGACGAAGGGCTAAACCTAAACCGATAGACCACGCTAAAACACCGATAAAGTTTGCTTTGAAAATTGCATTTAATGGGTTATCCACCACATTCAATACTAAAGCAAGCATCACTTGGCCAACAGATTGAGGCGCTGAACTCGCATCCTCTTTTACCGCAAGAGCCACATCTGATGGGAATGCCATACTTGCAATTACTGCAGCAACAGCGGCTAAGAAGGTTCCCACAAGATAAAGCACTACGATTTCTTTCATATTGCTTTTAGAGCCCACTTTCTTATTAGCCAGTGCAGCCATAACAAGGAAGAAAATCAAAATTGGTGCAACTGCACGTAATGCTTTAACGAAAATTTGACCCTAGCACACCAAAGCTAGATGCAAGATCAATGCCTGATGAATTTTTAACACTCTCATTCACCAATGCAACAAGGATCCCGAGTACCAAACCAACGGCAATTCGTTTTACCAAATTACCTTGGAAAAGAAAATGAAATAAACGTGATGTATTCATAATAGTTTTAAATAAAGATTAAGTTGAACTTCAGATCGTTACGATCCACCGAAACAGAGTAAAGATAGCTTAAATTTTGTTTAAAAGAAAAATTTTTTTCTTTATTATTTTGTTAAAAAAATTGAACTTTTTAAGCTTGGAATGAATTTTTTTCTAAAAATTTTCGCCTATAAAAAAATTTTTTTCTATGCCCTATTGACATACTGTATCTAACCACAGTATATTACACCTGTATAAACAACCAATGATTAAAAACACACTAACTAAAAGGAACACAAGATGATGAACTACGCAAATACAGTTGCACAAAATGATATGACGTTTTCTTATCATCCTATGCCATTTTTCAATGATGTTGAAAGCAAATCAACATTTAATAAAAAATTAGATCTCAACCTTTATTGCATCAAACGTCCACAACAAACGTGTTTTATTCGTGTAACGAATCCGAATATGCTTGCTTGGGGAATTGAAATGGGCGATATGTTAGTGGTTGAAAAAAATGACAGCCTTTTCATCGGTGATCTTGTGGTATTAGAAAAACAAGATGAATTCCATATTTATGAATTTGCCGGTGTAAGCGGTAATGAATTTGTATTCATGGCATTAGATTCCAAAGTGGAGAATATTAAAACAACACAATGGACAAGCCTACCATTGGTTGGAACAGTAACAAATACCATCCACCAAATGAAACCAAGAAGAGATTTAATGAAATTTGCGGCTTAAGCCAATAAACAGATAATCTACGTAAAGAAAAAGTGCGGTTAAAATTAACCGCACTTTTTGTTGAAATAAAAAATTGTTATTACATCACACGACGTGATTGTGTGTAAGTTCTTGCCCAGTAATCTTCATCTAATGAACTAATTGTTACACCTTGGCTTGAACTTGCATGCATAAATTGGTTGTTACCAATATAAACGCCTACATGGTTATTTCGACGGAAGAATACTAAATCGCCTTTACGTAATTCATGTTTTTGGATTTGGCGACCTAAATAGCGTTGTTCTGAAGTTGTACGAGGAAGTTCCACACCATAAGCATCAAGGAAAGCGGTTTGCATAAATGCAGAACAGTCAATACCACGTTTTGTGCTTCCGCCCATTCTATAACGTGTACCACCCCATTCGTTATAAACTTGAGCAAGTGCTTTATCACCAATTAAACCAGATTTAGGACGGTTTGTTCTTAATTTAGGGTGAAGTCCACCTTGTTTCCCATCTAAACCTGCAATTAACCCCGTTAGCTCCGCATCATCGCTCTCTGTAATTACTCCATTATGAGCCTGCCTAGAGCCATTAGAACAGGCTGTTGTCAACACGGCCAATCCTACAATAATCAAAATCTTCTTTAACATAGCTTTTTAAATAATAAAAAAATATAAAAAAACAAAACTGGTCGGATTTTATCAAAAAGTCATTTTGACCGCCAGTTTTTATTGAATTTTTATGCAATTTTGTGAGTTATCTCTCAAAAAATAAAGGCCACTCATTCGAGTAGCCTTTATGGAAGATTTCAATCAATTATTTTTTCTTCGCTTTTGCGTTTGGAAGGTCAGTAATTGAACCTTCAAACACTTCAGCCGCAAGACCAACAGATTCGTGAAGTGTTGGGTGAGCATGGATGGTTAATGCGATATCTTCTGCATCACAACCCATTTCGATCGCTAAGACCGATTTCACCTAATAATTCACCACCGTTAGATCCAACGATTGCCCCACCAAGTACACGATGAGTATCTTTATCGAAGATTAATTTGGTCATACCTTCAGCACATTCTGAAGCAATCGCACGACCTGAAGCAGCCCAAGGGAATTTAGCCACTTCGTAGTTTAAACCTTCTTGTTTACATTCTTTCTCAGTTTTACCCACCCAAGCCACTTCTGGTTCAGTATAAGCAATAGAAGGAATGACTTTTGGATCGAAGTAATGTTTTTTTCCTGCGATCACTTCTGCAGCAACGTGACCTTCGTGAACACCTTTATGTGCTAACATTGGTTGACCAACGATATCACCGATTGCAAAGATGTGAGGTACATTGGTGCGCATTTGTTTATCAACATGAATGAAACCACGCTCATCCACTTCAACACCTGCTTTACCTGCATCGATCAATTTACCATTTGGCATACGACCGATTGCAACTAATACTGCATCATAACGTTTAGTATCGTTGCATGCTTTGCCTTCCATTGAAACATAGATGCCATCATCTTTTGCTTCAACTGCAGTCACTTTAGTTTCAAGCATTAACTTGAATTTTTTCTCAACTTGTTTGGTATAAATACCCTACCACATCTTTATCTGCTGCAGGAATTACTTGGTCAAACATTTCAACCACTTCAACTTCAGAACCTAATGCATCATATACGGTACCCATCTCTAAACCGATGATACCACCGCCCATGATTAAAAGTTTTTTCGGTACTTCTTTTAATTTAAGTGCATCTGTTGAATCCCAAACACGTGGATCTTCATGTGGAATGAATGGTAATTGAATTGGGCGAGAACCCGCTGCGATAATCGCATTATCAAATTTAATTGTGGTTGGTTTACCATCACGATCTCGTGCTACTAATGTATGTGGATCAGTAAACGCCGCTAAACCTTCAACAACGGTTACTTTACGTTGTTTAGCCATGCCTGCAAGACCACCGGTTAATTTCGCCACAACCGCTTCTTTACCTGCACGCACTTCATCTAAATCAATGCGAGGCTCTGCGAAATACACACCATTTTTGCTTGCGTGTTTCGCTTCTTCAATTACTTTCGCTACGTGAAGTAATGCTTTAGAAGGGATACAACCTACGTTTAAACATACCCCACCTAATGTTGAATAACGTTCAACAAGTACTGTTTCTAAACCTAAGTCCGCACAACGGAATGCCGCTGAATAACCTGCAGGACCAGCACCAAGTACCACAACTTGGGTTTTAATTTCTTTACTCATTTTTTTACCTCGTAAAAAAACGTTCAAATTTTTTTGACCGCACTTGCGATCCTTTCTGTAAGATGTGAGCCTTATCACTCACATCTTACCGCGTTAATTACATCACTAAGCGACGTAAGTCAGCTAACACGCCATTGATATAGCTTAAGAAACGAGCACCATCAGCACCATCGATCACACGGTGGTCGAAAGATAATGATAATGGAAGCATTAAGCGTGGCTCAAATTCTTTACCATTCCATACCGGTTGCATTTCTGATTTAGATACACCTAAGATTGCTACTTCTGGTGCATTTACGATTGGTGTAAAGTGAGTTGTACCAATACCGCCTAAGCTTGAAATGGTGAAACAACCACCTTGCATATCAGAACCTGAAAGTTTACCGTCACGTGCTTTTTTGGAGACTTCCATTAATTCACGAGAAAGTTCGATAATACCTTTTTTGTTCACGTTTTTAAATACAGGTACAACGAGACCGTTTGGTGTATCTACCGCTACGCCAATGTTGATGTATTTTTTAAGTGTTAATTTTTGTCCGTCTTCAGAGATAGAGCTATTGAAACGTGGGAACGCTTCTAATGCTTTTCGCTACCGCTTTCATAATGAACACAACTGGTGTAATTTTCACATCCAATTTTTGTTTTTCAACAATCTTATTCTGTTCTTTACGGAATGCTTCTAAATCAGTGATATCTGTGCGATCGAAGTGAGTAACATGTGGAATCATTACCCAGTTACGATGTAAGTTAGCACCAGAGATTTGTTAATACGGCTTAATTCAACTTCTTCTACTTCACCAAATTTGCTGAAGTCAACTTTCGGCCATGGTAATAAGCCTAAGCCGGCACCATTTGCCACACCATTACCCGCTGCAGCAGAAGATACAGTGCCTGTTTCAAACGCTTTAACAGCGGTTTTCACGTAAGCTTGGATATCTTCTTTCACAACACGACCTTTACGACCCGTGCCTTTTACGCGATCAAGGTTAATACCGTATTCACGCGCTAAGCGACGAATCACCGGTGTTGCGTGTGCATAACCTGCGCTTGCTACAACTTGTTCTTGGCTTAAACCAGATACATTACCTGATTGTGCTGCCGGCGCTGCAGCAGGTGCTGCTTGAGGAGCTGGAGCTGCCACTGCTGGGGCTGCTGCAGGAGCGGGTGCTGCACCTGCCACTTCAAATTTCATAATTAATGAACCAGTTGAAACTTTATCACCTGATTTCACTAAAATTTCTTTTACCACACCCGCGAATGGAGCTGGCACTTCCATTGAGGCTTTATCGCCTTCAACGGTAATTAAAGATTGCTCTTCAGAAACACTGTCACCAACGGCAACCATGATTTCAGTTACGTTAACTTCATCACCACCGATATCTGGTACATTCACTTCTTTAATGGCTGAAGCTGTTGGTGCTGCTGCAGGTGCTGCAGCCTGTTGAGCAGGCGCTGCGGCTGGTGCTGCACCTGCCACTTCAAATTTCATGATTAATTTGCCAGTAACAACTTTATCGCCCACATTGATTAAAATTTCTTTTACTACGCCAGCAACAGGAGCAGGCACTTCCATTGACGCTTTATCACCTTCAACATTGATGATTGATTGGTCCACTTCAACGGTATCGCCTACTTTCACCATAATATCAGTCACGTTTACTTCGTCTGAACCGATATCTGGTACATTGACTTCAACTACACTTGCAGCTGCTGGTGCGGCTGCCGGCGCAGGTGCTGGTGCTGCTGGAGCTGGAGCAGGCGCTGCCGCATCCGCTGACTCTAAAACAAGCATTGGTGTGCCAGTTGTGACTTTATCACCCACTTTTACTAATACTTCTTTTACCACACCAGCTTCTGGTGCTGGTACTTCCATTGAAGCTTTATCACCTTCAACATTAATAATGCTTTGATCTGCGGTAATGGTATCACCTACTTTCACCATCACTTCTGTTACGGTAACTTCATCACTACCGATATCAGGAATTTGAATTTGTTTTGACATGTTATCTTACCTTTAAAAAACGCAGTTAAAATCAACCGCACTTTATTTGTAGATGATCCTGTGTGCTTTCACACACAGGATATTTTTATTAAGCGTAAAGCGGATTTACAATTTCAGTTCTTAAACCGAATTTTGCGATCGCATCAGCTACCACTTTCGCATCAAATTTACCTTGTTTTGCAAGCTCATTTAACGCTGCAACTACAACATAACGTGCATCCACTTCGAAGTGTTCACGTAAGTTTTCACGGCTATCTGAACGACCGAAACCGTCAGTACCTAATACGTGATAGCTTTGTGCTGGGATGAATGCACGAACTTGTTCTGCAAATAATTTCATGTAGTCAGTTGCTGCAACCGCTGGTGCATCGTTCATTACTTGTGCAATGTAAGGTACGCGTGGTGTTTTCTGTTGGGTGTAACATATTCCAACGTACTGCATCCGCACCTTCACGAGCGACTTCAGTGAATGAAGGCACGCTATATACATCTGAGCTTACGCCATATTCATTTGCAAGGATTTGTGCTGCTTCACGAACGTGACGGAAGATCGCACCAGAACCTAATAATTGAACATGACCTTTGTTGCCTTTCGCTTCAACGGTTTCAAATTTATAAAGACCTTTACGAATACCCTTCTTCTGCACCTTTTGGCATTGCTGGTTGTTCGTAAGTTTCGTTTAATGTGGTGATGTAGTAGAACACATCTTCTTGTTTTTCACCGTACATACGGTTGATACCGTCTTGTAGGATAACTGCCACTTCATAAACGTAAGCAGGGTCATAAGACACACAGTTAGGAATAACAAGAGATTGAATATGGCTGTGACCATCTTCGTGTTGTAAACCTTCACCATTTAATGTTGTACGGCCAGAAGTACCACCGATCATGAAACCACGTGCTAATTGGTCACCCGCTGCCCACATTAAGTCACCCACACGTTGGAAACCAAACATTGAGTAGTAGATGAAGAATGGAATCATCGGAAGGTTATTTACAGAGTATGAGTTCGCTGCAGCTAACCAAGATGATGCTGCACCTAATTCATTGATACCTTCTTGTAATACTTGACCATCTTTCGCTTCACGGTAGTAAGCCACTAAATCACGGTCAGAAGGCACATAGTTTTGACCATGTGGGTTGTAAATACCGATTTGACGGAATAAACCTTCCATACCGAAAGTACGCGCTTCGTCAGCGACAATTGGCACAATTTGTTGACCAATGTTTTTATCTTTCAATAAGGTATTTAAGAAACGTACAAATGCCATTGTAGTTGAAATTGGACGAGCTTGATCTTCCAATAATGGGGCAAACTCTTCTAATGCTGGCACTTTAAATTCAGTGGTGAATTTTGGTAAACGTTTTGGTAAATAACCGTTTAACGCTTTACGTCTGCCGTGAAGATAATTGTACTCTTCCGAACCTTCTGGGAAGGTGATGTATGGATAGTTAGGAATATCTTCATCTTTAATATCTAATTGGAAATGATCGCGGAAAGATTTTAAGCTTTCGAGAGACATTTTTTTAGATTGGTGTGCAGTGTTTTTTTACTTTCTGCTTCAGGAATTTTTATAACCTTTAACCATGTGCGCTAAGATCACAACAGGTTTGCCTGCAGTTTGCGCTTTCTGGAATGCTGCATAAAGTTTTTCTGAATCGTGACCACCACGTCTTAATGCCCAGATTTCATCATCTGTCATATCTGCCACTAATGCAGCGGTTTCTGGGTAACGACCGAAGAAGTGTTCACGAACGTATGCACCATTCTTAGATTTGAAGGTTAAATAGTCACCATCAAGCTACTTCCATCATTAATTGGGTTAATTTGCCGGTAGTATCTTTTGCAAATAATTTATCCCAGCCACTACCCCACATGACTTTGATCACTTCCCAACCTGCACCAGCAAATAAACCTTCTAATTCTTGAACGATTTTGCCGTTACCCGTTACAGGACCATCTAAACGTTGCAAGTTACAGCTTACAACGAAGATTAAGTTATCTAAGCCTTCACGTGCTGCGAATGTTAAATCACCTTTTGCTTCGATTTCGTCCATCTCACCGTCACCAAGGAAAGCATACACTTTTTGATCTTTGGTGTCTTTTAAACCACGGTTATCTAAGTATTTTAAGAAACGAGCAGTACGGATCGCATTTACAGGGCCTAAACCCCATAGATACGGTCGAGAATTGCCAGAATTCAGGCATTAATTTCGGGTGTGGGTAAGAAGAAAGACCTTTGCCTGGTTCACATTCCTGACGGAAGTTATTCATTTGATCTTCAGTAATACGACCTTCAACAAATGCACGAGCATACATACCTGGTGCTGCGTGGCCTTGGAAGAAGACTAAGTCACCGCCGTTTTTATCAGTCGCCGCTTTGAAGAAGTGGTTAAAACAAACTTCATACATACTTGCTGCAGATTGATAAGTTGAAATGTGACCACCTAATTCAAGATCTTTTTTCTGGCCACGTAATACCGCCATGATCGCATTCCAACGTACAGCACTACGAATACGACGCTCAATAGCTTTATCACCTGGGTATGCTGGCTGTTCAGAAAGTGGGATGGTATTAACATAAGGGGTTGTTACGCCACCTTTTGCAATGTTCACACCACCATTACGTGCCTGATCAATCACCTGATTGATGATGTAATGCGCACGCTCTGCGCCTTCTGCACGAATTAATGAATCAACAGCTGACAACCAATCCTGTGTTTCAATTGGGTCAATATCGTTTACTAAGGTATCTGACATAGTCTTTCCTTATTTTTAACTGAGTGAAAATGAAGTTTGGTCATGACCAAACACGAAAATCAAGCTTGTTAATCAATGTTACAAACATTTAACAAATCTTGTAAATTTTAGAAGATTTTTTGCAAGAAAGATAGTAGATTTTGACTGTTCTTGTGGTTTTCTTCCTGTTATTTCCATACTTGTGATTAAAAGTGCGGTCATTTTAGGAAGATTTTCTTAAGTTAGCTAAAAGAATACCTCACATATTGCATTCAATACCCGCTTTGATCTAAAGTGCTCGCATACTTTTTTTAGCTTTATAGAGGATAAAATATGAATACGACAACTCGCCCAATCTTTTCTCATAAACGAATAGCGCTCGTTGCACATGATAGCTGCAAACAAAACCTGCTCAATTGGGTAAAGAAACATAAAGAAGCTCTCGCTCCCCATCAACTTTATGCAACAGGTACAACTGGCCATCTATTGTCTAGAGAAACGGGACTTGAAATAGCCTCGCTATTAAGTGGCCCAATGGGTGGCGATCAACAACTTGGCGGACTGATTGCCGAGAAAAAAATTGATATGATGATTTTCTTTTGGGATCCGATGAATGCCGCACCACATGATCCTGATGTAAAAGCCTTAATGCGTATTGCAACTGTTTGGAATATTCCGGTGGCGATTAATCAAAGCACCGCTGATTTTCTTTTAACATCAAGCTTATTTGAGCAAGAAATCAATATTGATATCCCCTGATTATGAAGGATATTTAAAAGCTCGTTTAGACTAAACGATGATACCGTAGTCAAATAATCTCAACCTAATAAAAAAGGAGATAAATTACTTTATCTCCTTTCTAATTATTTCGTTGTTAATTACCGGCCCTGTGCCGCAGCTCCCATCATTAGCATAAATAACACGCCTTGAACCTGCTCTTCTGGAATCACTTGACCATTAAGTTTTGAGTTCGCCCTTTTTCAAGCACTAAGTTAAGCGTCACATTTTTTTATCATTATTTCACCACAATATTTTTGTGCTGCCGCTTGTTTAGCTTGCTCTTCAATTTGTGCTTTAATCAAAGCTCTCTCTTCTTCTGGTATCAAATTGTGCAAGAGTTTTTTTCAACCATTTCTTTATCTACGTGAATATTTAACGCAAAAATCCGTAAATTGTTTATATAAACTCCCCGCCATTAAATCAAATTTCGGATCTTTCGCTAACGCCACATTTAAATCTAATGAGACTTTACCCTGGCTATTTGAAATTGACATTGGATTTAGTTTAATTTGAGGTTGATTATTAAAAATAGCCATACCATGATTTTCAGCCCATGAGCTTAAAATTTCAGAGACCATTTCCTCATTAGAAGAATTTTTCCTCATCACTGACTGATTTCGAAAGACAGTAAAAAAGTGCTTCAATCAATGCATTAATCGCATTTGCTTCAATATGGTTTTAACTCAACGTTGTAAGTTAATTTTCCAAAATCTTTCCCATCAATAGCTATCGAGTCTACCGTATTTTCACTTTTGCCACTCACGAAATCACCATCGAGTGAAATATCAGATTTTGCTTTAAAACCCTTTTGGACTACAGTGCTCTCTTTTCCCGCATGATAGAGCGTAGCCATTTCAAAACTGTCAACTAAAGAAGTGCTTTTTCCCGTATAAATGTAAGCCCACTTAGTTGGATTATATGAACCTTCGACTTTCATGCCTTTCATTTTCATTGTGATTGATTTAGGCATATCTTCGCCATCTTGCTCCTCCATAACTTCTGGCAAGACGGTAGCACTCACTTCATTTAAGGTCATATCATATTTGCCAGCGAGATCTTTATCGACATCAAAGCCCATATTGATATTTGACCAAGTGACTTTCGTTCCTGGTGACTCTGGATCAGTTAGCTCTCCACCCGCTAATTCAACTTTACCCTTTGTCGATAAGTTATAGCCAGTAGTTGCTTGATATTGAACAGGTTTATCCGATTTAAGCAAATCAAATAAAGGTTGGGTTGTTTCATTTTTACCAATCACACCTTGTGCTGAAAACATAGTTGGAACAAAGTTGAATTTTTTTCTAGCTGATTAAGCGGAAATGGGCCATGATAAAGTTTAGTTGAAAGGGGAATAGTGAATACTTTTCCCTTCTTTAGGTAAAAGAAATAACCACTTCATCTTCTACTTGAGAGGTAAAGAAACCGCGTTCAAACTGTTTATTTTTGATAAACAACTTTAAATGAATCAGATAAGCCTAAAGCTTGAGCTTGTTTATTTGCTAATTCAATTTGGCGTAAATATTCAGTTTGTGCTTTTTCCCCGGTAAACCAAGCCCCACCGACACCTACCGCACCGAGAGCCACAATCACACCTAATGCTACGACTGATTTTTTTCATTTCGATTCCTTTGTTAAAATTAATAGATGATTAAAATTGTCGACAATTTACCACAAAACACAAATTTTTTCTTATTTTTTCAAAATAATTTTATATTTCCCCCTTGAACTTTGTTCAGCTGGACTTATTTTGTGAAACAAGAACGGAAATGACCGCACTTTTAAAAAGGAAGAAAAAAATTTAAATCTTGCCTCTTGAAATGCGGAAAAAGTATCCACATCTTATTCATCGTAATGATTTACAACGAATTTAAAAATTTAATTAGGAGTAACAAAATGGGAAAAATTATTGGTATTGACTTAGGTACAACAAACTCTTGTGTGGCAGTAATGGATGGTGATAAACCACGCGTAATTGAAAACGCAGAAGGTGATCGCACTACTCCGTCAATTATTGCTTATACAAATGATAACGAAATTTTAGTGGGTCAACCGGCAAAACGCCAAGCAGTGACCAACCCGAAAAATACATTATTTGCAATTAAACGTTTAATCGGTCGTCGTTTTGACGATGCTGAAGTAAAACGTGATATCGACATTATGCCATTTGAAATCACCAAAGCAGACAACGGTGATGCATGGGTAAATGTAAAAGGTGACAAGCTTGCGCCTCCACAAATATCTGCAGAAGTATTGAAAAAAATGAAGAAAACTGCAGAAGATTTCTTGGGTGAGCCAGTGACTGAAGCAGTAATTACAGTTCCAGCATACTTTAACGATGCGCAACGTCAAGCTACAAAAGATGCAGGTCGTATCGCTGGTTTAGAAGTTAAACGTATCATCAACGAACCAACAGCAGCAGCATTAGCTTACGGTTTAGATAAAGGCCAAGGCAACAAAACTATCGCAGTATATGACTTAGGTGGTGGTACATTCGACTTATCTATCATCGAAATTGATGAAGTAGGTGGCGAAAAAACCTTTGAAGTATTGGCAACCAACGGTGATACTCACTTAGGTGGTGAAGACTTCGATAACCGTGTAATCAACTACTTAGTAGATGAGTTCAAAAAAGAACAAGGCGTGGATTTACGTAACGATCCACTTGCAATGCAACGTTTAAAAGAAGCAGGTGAAAAAGCGAAAATTGAACTTTCTTCTGCACAACAAACTGATGTGAACTTACCTTACATCACTGCAGATGCAACTGGTCCTAAACACTTAAACATCAAGTTAACTCGCGCTAAATTAGAATCTTTAGTAGAAGATTTAGTGGCGAAATCACTTGAACCTGTAAAAGTTGCATTAAGCGATGCTGGCTTAAGTCCATCACAAATTGATGATGTTATCCTAGTGGGCGGTCAAACCCGTATGCCATTAGTACAACAAAAAGTAGAAGAATTCTTCGGTAAAGCGCCTCGTAAAGACGTGAACCCAGACGAAGCCGTTGCTATCGGTGCTGCAGTTCAAGGTGGTGTATTAGCGGGTGATGTAACTGATGTCTTATTGTTAGACGTAACACCATTATCTTTAGGTATCGAAACCATGGGTGGTGTGATGACTACCTTAATTGAGAAAAACACGACGATTCCAACTAAGAAATCACAAGTGTTCTCAACAGCAGAAGATAACCAAAGTGCAGTAACCATTCACGTATTACAAGGTGAACGTAAACAAGCATCAGCGAATAAATCTTTAGGCCAATTCAACCTTGAAGGCATTAACCCAGCTCCACGCGGTATGCCACAAATTGAAGTAACCTTCGATATCGACGCTGACGGTATTATCCACGTTTCTGCGAAAGATAAAGGTACAGGTAAAGAACAACAAATCACCATCAAAGCCTCTTCAGGTTTAAGTGATGAAGAAATTCAAAAATGGTTCGTGATGCAGAAGCAAACGCTGAAGCAGACCGTAAATTTGAAGAATTAGTACAAGCTCGCAACCAAGCAGATCACCTTGTACACGCTACACGTAAACAATTAGAAGAAGCCGGTGACAAAGTTCCAGCTGAAGATCGTGCAGCAATTGAAAGCGCATTAAGCGATTTAGAAACTGCAGCGAAAGGCGAAGATAAAGCAGCAATTGAAGCTAAACTTCAAGCACTTGCAGAAGTTGCTCAAAAACTTGCTCAAGCTGCACAACCACAAGCTGATGCACAACAAGCTCAAAGCAACAGCAAACCCAAATGATGATGTTGTTGATGCTGAGTTTGAAGAAGTGAAAGATAATAAATAATTTCACTTGAACCAAAAATTGAAAGGGCGTAGCAATACGCCCTTTTGGCATATTCATTAAATGCCATTTTTTTCCTGACTTTATTTAAAAAAAGTGAAGTCAGGAAAAAAATAAACCAGGAGGATAAATGGCGTTAAAACTCTACCCAATCGTACAACAACGCTTAAATAACAACATAGCAGATGAGATAATTCCGTCCCTTTGGCAAAACAATTTCGACAAACTACCACAAGGTCACTGTTGTTATGGTATCTATTTTAATTATGCTACGAATTACCAAGCAGACTATGATTTTGCGATTGCAAGTGAGGTTGTATTAGAAACAGATATCCCGGTGATTGAAATTGAAGATTTGAGTTTCTACGAAGTTTTTCATTGCAAAGTAAATGAAATTTATCAAACATGGCAACTGATCTGGGAAAAAAAGAACAACAAGGTTTACTTAAGCGGGCTTATTCGGTAGATTTTGAAAAAAATACCACCCTGATGGTTTTGGTAGAAATTTATATCTCTGTTGAACCTCATTGCTAAACTCAAAGTGCATAAAATTTTATAAAAAACGACCGCACTTTATCCCCAAAACAAACACAACTAAAGAAAAAAACAATGAAATTCGAAACGAAATGTCTCCATGCTGGCTATAGTCCTAAAAACGGTGAGCCACGTGTTCAACCTATTGTACAAAGCACGACTTATACCTACGATTCTGCAGAAGAAATTGGCAAGTTATTTGATTTACAAGCTGCAGGTTATTTCTATACTCGCCTAGCAAACCCAACGACTAAATGCTGCGGAAGAAAAAATTACCGCACTTGAAGGTGGCGTCGCAACAATGTGTACTGCCTCAGGCCAATCTGCGGTTTTCTACGCAATGCTGAATATTTTAGAAGCGGGCGATCACTTCATTTCCTCTTCTTATGTGTATGGCGGTTCCTATAATTTATTTGCCCACACATTCAAAAAAATGGGTATCGAAGTGACTTTTGTAGATCAAGATTTACCACTTGAAGAACTCAAAAAAGCAATCCGTCCAAATACAAAAGCGGTCTTTGCTGAAACCATTGCAAACCCCGCTTTACGTGTGTTAGATATTGAAAAATTTGCTGCCTTAGCGAAAGCTGCAGAGGCGCCATTATTAGTTGATAACACCTTTTGCAACGCCCGTATATTTTTGTCGCCCAATCGAATTTGGCGCAAATGTGGTCATTCACAGTACATCTAAATACTTTAGATGGTCATGCTATTGCCCTTGGTGGTGCAATTACAGACGGTGGTAACTTTAATTGGAATAACGGCAAATATCCGCAATTAAGCACGCCAGACCAAACTTATCACGGTTTAGTTTATACAGAAGCCTTTGGTCCTGCAGCTTATATTGTCAAAGCGCGTGTTCAATTAATGCGTGATTTAGGTGCAACGCCTGCCCCACAAAATAGCTTCTTATTGAATGTCGGTATGGAAACCCTTGCACTTCGTATGCAACGTCATTATGAAAATGCACAGGCCGTAGCAGAGTTTTTAGAAAAACATCCTCAAGTCGCTAAAGTGAATTACCCTGGCTTATCGAGCTCACTAGACTATGCACTCAAACAAAAATATTTACCTAACGGTTTGTGTGGTGTCATTTCCTTTGAGATTAAAGATGGCAAAGAAACCGCGGCAAAATGGTTAAATGCGTTACAAATGACCTCACGTGAAGTACACGTTGCGGATATTCGGACTTGTGCGTTACATCCAGCGACTTCAACACATCGCCAATTAAGTGAAGCTGAGTTAGAAAAAGCCGGTATTTCTGCAGGACTTATTCGTCTCTCTTGCGGCATTGAAAATATCCAAGATATTTTAGCTGACTTAGAGCAAGCATTCGCTGCAGCGAAATAAGTATTATAAGGCAGGCAAATTGCCTGCCACTTTAAATAGAGAGATAAAAGCGTTCAGCTTATCGCTTATTTTTATTTGTTTACTTATCTTAATAGTAAACAAACAAAAAAACAAGTATAAATTAACGTATTTACCCTTGATATTTCTGCCTTCGGCATCATTTTTTTATTATTAGGGTATGTTGTTATGCAGTACCACACAATAACAAAATAAAAATTTTTTTAAATTTATATTTTTTTAAACGGAAAACGAAAACATTATGGCAAAGAAAGATTATTACGACGTTCTTGGTGTTGAACGTGGCGCAGATGAAAAAGCAATTAAACGTGCTTACAAAAAACTCGCCATGCAATATCACCCTGATAGAACCAAAGGTGATAAAGCCAAAGAAGAAAAATTTAAAGAAATCCAAGAAGCCTATGAAATCTTAGGCGATAAAGAAAAGCGTGCCGCTTACGATCAATACGGTCACGCAGCCTTCGAACAAGGTGGCATGGGAGGCGGTGGCTTCGGTGGCGGATTCAGCGGTGCTGATTTCGGTGATATTTTTTTGGTGATATGTTTGGCGATATCTTTGGCGGTGGCGGACGCGGTCGTCAGCGTGTAGTACGCGGTGAAGATTTACGTTATGACATCCAAATTACGTTAGAAGAAGCCGTAAAAGGTACAACCAAAGACATCCAAATCAATACGCTTGCTCACTGTGATAGCTGTGATGGCTCTGGTGCAGAAAAAGGATCAAAAGTTGAAACATGTCCAAGCTGTCATGGTTCTGGTCGTGTTCGTCGTCAACAAGGTTTCTTCGTAACTGAAGCGGTTTGTCCCTACTTGTCATGGTTCTGGTAAGAAAATTGAAAAAAACCATGTAAAAAGCTGCCATGGCGAAGGTCGTGTTCACAAGAAGAAAAACCTTTCCGTTAAAATCCCAGCAGGTGTGGATACCGGCAACCAATTACGTTTAAGCGGTGAAGGCGCAGCGGGTGAAAATGGCGCGCCAGCAGGCGATTTATATGTGGTGATTCACGTTAAAGAACATCATATCTTTGAACGTGATGGAAACAACCTCTACTGCGAAGTGCCAATCAGTTTCTCAATGGCAGCGTTAGGGGGTGAAATTGAAGTTCCAACCTTAGACGGTAAAGTGAAACTCAAAATTCCTGCGGAAACCCAAACAGGCAAACTGTTCCGTATGCGTGGTAAAGGGGTGACCTCTACACGTAGCGGCTACGCAGGTGATCTCATTTGTCGCGTGGTGATTGAAACACCAGTAAACTTAAATAAAGAACAAAAAGAATTATTAGAAAAAAACTGGAAGAAAGTTTGAAAGGGCAAAAATCTCATAGCCCGAAATCTTCAAGCTTTTTAGACGGTGTGAAGAAATTCTTTGATAACTTAGGTAAGTAAGCCTAAACAGAAAGTGCGGTCAATTTTAAAACGGTTTTGAAATTGACCGCACTTTTATTTTATAAGTATTGACTTTACACGACAGAAATCGCTTTTATTTGTACATAAACATCCATGCCTTGAGCAAAATGCAATTCATTAAACGCCCATTTACTGATACTTGCCCAAACTTTATGTCCTTCCACTAATACCGCAATGTCAATGCGATTCTCTTGCGGAATGATTTGGACAATTTGCCCACGTAAGATATTACGAATACTCGTTTGCTCAGGCTTGCTGAGAGTAAGTGATACATCGGAACTATAAATACAGACGCGTACTTTTTCATTCGCTTGATGATGTACTTCATTAATCCAAAGCTGTTGTTCGCCCAAAGAAAGTGCGGTCATTTTATAGGTTGGATTATGTAAATATACTGGCAATGCCAACACACTACTCTGTTCCGATTTGCCTTTCCAAGGGGCAAATAACGGACTGTTCCACACATTTTCTAAGGAGTCATAGGCTTTCACTTTGCCGTTTTCCATCAGTACAACACGATCGGCCAAACGTAATAATTCGTCCAAACTGTGCGTCACATATAAAATCGGTACATTAATTTCTTTGGATAGACTTTCCAGATATTGCATAAGCTCACGTTTGCGAGGCACATCTAAAGCTGAAAGCGGTTCGTCCATTAACAAAATATCAGGATCTGTTAATAAGGCTCGCCCAATCGCCACACGTTGTTTTTCGCCCCCCGATAAAGTCAGAGGATAGCGTTTGAGTAACGGTTCAATACCAAGTAGCTGAACGATATAGTCAAAGTCTTCACGACTGACATGCTTCATGCCATAACGTAAATTGCCTTTGACATTGTAATGTGGAAATAAACGAGCATCTTGGAATACGTAGCCAATTTTGCGCTGATGCACGGGAGATTCTCACCGTTCTCTACATCCACCAAAGTGCGGTCATTTAAACGAATAAATCCCTGATCAGGATGAGTTAAACCACTCACCAAATTAATCAATGAGGTTTTACCCGAACCCGACAAACCAAAAATAGCCGTCACACCTTGAGTTGGCAACTGCAGATCCGCACGTAAGGTCAGGCGACCTAATTGTTGTTGTACATTAATGTGTAGCATCGCCCTGCCCCAATTTTTTCTGCATCCGTTTACTTAAGGCTTCGGAAAGCAACAAGGAAATTAATGAAAGAATCACCGCAAACAAGCAAAGGCGTGCAGTTTGTGCTTCTGCGCCAGGTGTTTGGATAAACGAATACATTGCTAAAGGAATGGTTTGAGTTTCACCCGCAATATTGGAAACGAAAGTAATAGTCGCACCAAACTCCCCTAAAGAGCGTGCAAAACCTAATACTAAACCTGCCAATACGCCAGGTAAAGAAAGAGGCAACGTGATTGTAAAAAAGACTCGCCAAGGCGAAGCGCCAAGCGTTTGTGCGGCTTGCTCTAATTTAAAATCAATGCTTTCCAAAGAAAGACGAATTGCCCGCACAACCAATGGAAAATGCCACCACCGCTGAAGCTAATACGGCCCCCTTCCAGCTAAAGCCGAAAGATAAGCCAAACCATTGATATAAATACTTGCCAATAAAGCCATTACGTCCCATGGCGACTAATAATAAATAACCGATAACCACCGGCGGTAATACTAAAGGCAGATGAATAATCCCTGTAACCAGCGACTTACCGTAAAATTCCTTACGAGCCAGTAACCAAGCAATAAAAATTGCGAAAGGCAAACTCCAAAGCATAGAACTCAATGCGACACTCATGCTTAAGTGAATCGCATCCCATTCCATCGGGCTTAATTGAAACCAAGAGAGCAAAATATTTCCTTGTGTATATGTCGATATGACGAAATTTCTTTAGAGATAATAAAAAGGACAGTTGCCTGTCCTTTCTTTATAAAGTCTGAGCTCATTATTTCACAGAGAAACCATATTCAACAAATATTTTTTTCGCTGCGCTCGATTCTAAGTAATTAAGGAAATCACGGGTATCCGCGTTGTCATGATCTTTTAAAATCGCAACGGGATATTCAACTGGTTTATAACTGTCTTTCGGGAATACGCCGACTGTTTTCACTGAACTACTTACTTTCGCATCGGTACTATACACAATACCGTAAGGCGCTTCAGCGCGTTCAACTAAGGCTAACGCACCACGCACGTCTTTCGCACGCGCTAATTTATCTTTAACTTGATCCCATAAATTTAATTTGGTCAATGATTCTTCTGCATATTGTCCTGCTGGAACATGCGCAGGATCACCCACAGATAAATAACTGTCTTTTAAACCTTTGATCCATTCACCTTTTGCAATATCCACTGAATTAGCTGCACTTTTGGCTGGTGCAATTAACACTAATTCGTTGCCAGCTATGACTTTTTTTCAGTCTCTTTTAACAGTAAGATTTCTTTATCTGATAAATATTTCATCCATTTGTTGCTAGCTGAAATAAATAAGTCTGCAGGTGCACCTTCTTCAACTTGTTTTTGCAAGGGTGGAAGAAGAAGCAAAAGAGAAAACAACGGTATTATTTCGGCTTTTTCAGTTTGGTATTGATCCGCAATTTGTTTTAACGCATCAGTCATTGAAGCGGCAGCAAACACAGTCACTTTTTGCTGATGCAGCAAAAGATACACCCCATACCCGCAATTAAAAAGTGCGGTTGCAAATTTAGTTAATTTCATTATTTATCTCCTATATAAATGAAACTATATAAAAAAAATATACTACGAATAAATTATAACTTGAATTTTTAAATAAGCATACAGAAAAAAACTTAAAGATCAAGTAAAATAAACAGAATTGTGTATTAGGAGGAGATGATGAAACAAACTGAAATTTTACTGACGATCAAACTTCATCAAGAATTATTTATTGATCCAAAACGTGTTCGCCTCTTAAAAAGAAATTAAAGAATGTGGCTCAATCAACCAAGCAGCCAAAAAAACGCTAAAGTGAGCTATAAAAAGTGCTTGGGATCACCTTGAGGCAATGAATAAAATCAGCCCCTAAACCGCTTTTTAGAACGTAATATCGGTGGGAAAAAAATGGGGGCGGTACTTCATTAACCACTTATGCCGAGCGTTTACTGCAGCTTTATGATTTGCTCGAACAAACTCAAGAGCACGCCTTTCATATTCTGCAAGATGAGACGATCCCGCTAAACAGTCTCCTTTCAGCAACGGCAAAATTCTCCTTACAAAGTAGCGCTCGCAATCAATTTTTTTCGGTAAAGTTGCAAGCCAACATATTGTGGACTCCCGCTGCATTGTTGCAGTAAACATTCAGGATTTAGCTCATCCATTACATGTTTCGATCACAATGCGCAGTGCTGAGCGTCTCAGACTCATTACTGAAAAAGAAGTGATGGTCATGTTTAAAGCCCCTTGGGTGAAAAATTAGTACCACCCCATTAGAAGAAAAAAATAACCTCTTCCAAGCGACTATTCTTTCAATGGAAAACGAAGAAGCCATTGTGCAATTAAAGGACAGCTCCATTGAATTTTGTGCCAGCATTCATAGCAAAGATGGTTGGAAAGTGGGACAAGATGTGTGGTTACACGTGGATCCAGAACAGATCATTTTAGCGACATTGAAATAATCTTAGAAACAAAAAGTGCGGTCAAAATTAACCGCACTTTTTTATTTTCGTTTATAACGCAATCTCATCAATCGAGCGTCCAAAACTTGGCAAAAAGACTTGTAAAAAATAATCCATTTCTTGGCTGTGCCATTGTTCCATTAGATTTTCTAAGCGTTTTTTTCGCTGTTTTAAATTCATGGTTACCATGCTCCAATTCAAATTGAGCTTTAATATACGCACAAATCAAATCCGCTTGTTTTACTAAATGCTTTTCTTCTGGGCTAAATTGCTCGCTATCTAAATATGGTGCAAAACTCTCTTGCAATTCAGTCGGGAGCAAACTAATTAAATGCAATTCTGCAGCTGCTTCAATATCTTTATAAGCATGCGTTATTTCAGAGTTGAAATATTTAATTGGTGTGGGTAAATCACCGGTGAAAATTTCAGAGGTATCATGATACATCGCCATCACCGCAATACGCTCAGGATTCACTTCCCCACCAAAAAATTGGTTTTTAATAATGGCTAAGGCTTGTGCCACAAAGGCAACTTGCAGACTATGCTCCGCTAAGTTTTCCTTTTCAATATTGCGCATCAATGACCAACGCTGAATTAAGCGAAGACGATCTAAACAGGCAAAAAAGTGACTGGTTTTAACTTCCACAATATATCCTTAATTAGACGGGAACTCTTCAATAATCACAGGGAGATCAATCACTTTACCTAAGCGAGAAATGGTAACGATGACTTCAGTATTCGGTTTAGTATCACTGATAATTTGCATCATTTCACGAATAGACAGGTTATCTTGTTTATTTAAACGTAAAATCACATCACCTACTTGGATGCCCGCTTTCGCTGCAGGGCTATTGGCGGTCACGCCTGTAATCACGATACCACCATTTGAATTAGCGGTAATTTCACTTTGTACCCCAAAATAACCACGAATCACGCGTCCATCGCGAATAATTTTATACAATACGTCATTGGCAATGCTGATTGGAATCGCAAAATTCAGACCTTCTGCAATTTCATTGGCTGTTTTACCAATACTTAACGTGCTGATCCCTACTAATTCGCCTGCTGAGTTAATCAACGCGCCACCAGAGTTACCGCGGTTAATCGACGCATCTGTTTGAATAAAGTTTTGACGACCTAAAGAATCCCCTACGGCACTACGCCCTACCGCACTGATAATCCCTTGAGAAACACTTTGACCGAGGTTATACGGGTTACCAATAGCCAGTGCAATATCACCAACTCGTACTTGGCGTTCTTTATTTTGTGGAATGGTAGAAAGATTGGTTGCTTTGATTTTTAATACCGCAAGATCCGTCAAATTATCCGAACCGATTAAATTCGCTTCATAAATATTGCCGTTTTGCAGTGCCACCACAATTTGATCGGCATTTTGAATAACGTGTTTATTGGTGAGAATATAACCGTCTTTGGTCATAATCACGCCAGAACCCAAGTTATTTACCTGTAATTGATCGCTATCATTAATGCTGGCAGAAGAAAAAGAGCGGTTATACACGTTTCACCACGGCAGGAGAAGCAATTCTCACGGCACTATTAAACGAAACGATATCATCAGCAGAGAAAAGGCTGCTGTTATTGAGCTTAGGAACGGCAAATAAAATAACACCTGCCGCAGCAAGCCCCCAAAGGGCGGAGTGGAAAAGTTTTTTAAACATTTTTTATTCTTTTATTAATAAGTTTAGGTAAATAACTGAGCTTTAAATCATCCCCAATTCTTTCACATTCTTGCAGTTGCCACAATGGGGCATCCGCAAGTTTTTCCAAATGCGGAAGTTGGCATAATCCTCGAGCTTTATCTCCCAAGAGTTTCGGGGCGACATAAATGATTAATTCATCTACAGCATGTTGTTCAATCAAGCTACCCGCTAAATTGGCGCCAGCTTCAATCCAAACAGAATTCACTTGTCGCTTACCTAATTCTGTCATCAATAGATCAAAATCATAGTTTTCTGGCAGTAAAATTTGCTCACAGAAATCAGGGAATACAGACATATCTCGTGGAATTGAACCCACAAGCCAAACTGGCGAATGGGTATGGAATAATTGATGGCTTGATTGAACTCGATTTTTAGAATCTAAGATTATGCGAATAGGCTGACGCACAGTATCTTCAGCATATTCCGCTTTTAGATCATCGGGGAATTGATTCCAACGCACGTTCAAGCTTGGATCATCGGCTAACACGGTAGCACTTGTAGATAAAAGTGCGGTCGTTTTGGCTCGCATTTTTTGTACATCTGCACGAGCTGCTTCACCCGTGATCCACTTGCTTTCACCGCTCGCCATGGCTGTTCGGCCATCTAAACTCATGGCTAATTTTAGCTGCACATAAGGCTTACCGGTTCTCATACGTTTGAGAAAACCTTTATTTAAGACTTCTGCTTGTTCGTTCAATAAATTGACCGCACTTGGTATGCCTGCATCGGCTAACATTTTTAAGCCCTTGCCCGCCACTTGAGGATTAGGATCGGCCATGGCTGCGACAACTCGACTGACCCCCGCTTCAATTAAACCTAATGCACAAGGCGGTGTGCGTCCATAATGAGAACAAGGTTCAAGCGTCACATAAGCAGTTGCGCCTTTCGCTTTCTCACCGGCATCTGCCAACGCCACTCGTTCTGCATGAGGCTGACCAGCTTTAAAATGAAACCCTTTCCCGACAATTTCACCGTTTTTAACTAACACACATCCTACGGATGGATTAGGCGTAGTGGTGTACTGCCCTTTTGCCGCAAGCTCAAGAGCCAGTTGCATAAATTTCACGTCATCAGGGGAAAAGGTGTCACTCATACTAATCCTTTAAGCTTTCAATTTCTTTGGTGAATTCATTGATATTATCAAAGCTCAAATAAACGGACGCAAAAACGGATATACGCCACTTTATCTAATTCTTTCAGCTCATTCATGGCTAATTTCCCCACGAGATGACTTGGCACTTCGCGCTCACCCGTCGCACGTAATTGGATAATAATATGGCTGATGGCTTTTTCCACATCATCCGAACTTACAGGGCGTTTTTCTAACGCATGTTGAATACCGCTACGCAATTTATCTTCATTAAACGGCTCGCGTGACCCATCATTTAATAATTTTTGGCACCACTAATTCGGCCGTTTCAAAGGTGGTAAAGCGTTCATGACAATTCCCGCATTCCCGACGACGACGTACTTGATACCCATCAGAAACCAAACGGCTGTCAATCACCTTAGTTTCTTCAGTTGAACAAAACGGACAACGCATTTTAGATCCTTTTCAAAATTATTCTTAAGTCAGCATCTTATCAAAAATCCAAGATCTTTTCGATCTGAAGATCCGCTTTAAGACAACATTTCTCCAAACCAGGATGTGGTTTGTTTCACCAACTGCAAGAGACCATCCTGCGATTTAAATTGTTCTGTTTGACCCAATACCCTCGCCCAATAAGGATCGGCTTTTCTATAACTATAGCTATCATCTTTCGCAAGGGATTCGATATTCGTCAAAACATTGTCAAAATTGACCGCACTTCCATCTTTTTCAATAAACTTCGCTATATTTTCCGTTGGAATGAGCTGAATTTGTTGCTGGCTTTGTAAATAAGCCTCGACATACATTTTCAGTTTCTCAAGTGCGGTTGATTTTTCTATTGTTTTTAATGTTAAATCTTTATCTTTAGCGATAATGCGTGGTGGCAGTGCGTTCTCTTTTGTCGCCAGTTGAATGAGATAATAAAGCCATGGGAGAATACGATAACGATCTTTATATTTTGCAAATCGCCATTCGATTATCTGATTTTCATCACCAAATAATGGCTCCATATAGCCAAACAAGCGAATATTGCCTTGTGCCGTTTCCACCACAAAATCGACACTCTCACTGTGTGGTGAAGAATAATCCTTAATTTCTCTTTAAAAGCCAATACATCAGCACGAATGGATTGCGCACAAACTTCCGCAAACTCGCCGCGTGGCATGATGCCTTTTACTCGCTGTTTGGCGAAATAATCGTTAAATTGCGCTTCCTCTAAATGCAATAACTCATTACTAATGCGATAATGATCCAAACCATTTAACGTGAAGTTTTCACTTTCTTCAATGCGATCATCTTCATCTCGGAAATACACGCCAAGCTGCTTTTCAAAAAAGAATTTCACTGGATTTTCAACAAAACTCACAAAACGATCGAGTTCAATTTCCGTTATTGGCTCTTGATTTTCGCCCATCGGCACAACAAATTCATGACATTTTCTTTCTTGGAATTGCGCAATCGGCAGCCATTTTTTTGCAAAAGAGCGGTTAATTTTCCCTTCATTTTGGAAATTACTTGGACTAAACGCCGTCATTGGATGTTGTTCAATCCTTAAGCCATTTTCTGAATAATGATTAATATAATCAATTAACTGACTCACCAATACTGAAGGTTCTTTAGGTTGATTATCAATAATTGAAGAGCCCACATAACTCACATAAAAATGAGATCTTGCAGCCAGTAAGGCTTCAAGGAATAAGTAACGATCATCATCTCGACGAACACGATCGCCTTTTTGATGATGATATTGCATTAAGTCAAAACTATTTGGTGTATGACTGCGTGGGTAATCCGCCTCATTCATTCCAAGCAAACACACCACTTTAAAGGGAATGGAACGCATTGGTAAAAGTGTGCAGAAATTCACTTTCCCGCTAAGAAACGAAGGCTGTTTGGTGTTTCTTCTAAACGTGCAGACATCACTTCCGCAATGACATCCGCTTGCAAGGTTTCTTCAAAATTGACGGTCTGCAAATCATCGGCAAAGGCATTGATACAATCTTGAATATAAAATAAGGTATCCGCAGTTTCTTCATTTTGCACAAAGAAATCCGTCAAAAGTGCGGTCAATTTTTCACGCCATTTTTCAATATTGTGTGCCTTTTGCAAATCTTGATGCCATTTATTTAAGGCCGTAAAAAATTGATTCACTGCACCGACTAACTGCCCTTTCAATCCATAGCTACTATCAAGTCCAAGACTGTCTTGCCAAACACCTTGTTCTTCACGCATCGCATAACCTAAGGTCATACGTTCAAGTCCCGCCTGCCACGCGTTAAAATTCAGTGTGTTCTGCAGTTTTTCTAAACCAAAGCGAATGCCCGACTCTTTCACCCATTCACGGATTTGTTCGAGATCTGCAAGGGCAATGTTAAAACGCTCACGGATAGCCGGAATATCCAATAAAGCCAGTACTTCTTCCGCACTAAACTGACTTTCTTTTAAATTTAACAGGGAAAGATAGCTCGACACGATCACATCACTTTCAGACAATTTACTGTCCGAAATTGAGAACGGAATAACGGGTGCGTCCGCACTATTCGCACCAAAGACAGCCTGAATATAAGGCGTATATTGGTTAACATCGGCCACCATGACCACCACATCTTTTGGTGTAATCTGTTCTTCTTTTGGCTTATGCTGATTTTGATTGAATAAATCCAACAAATAATCATGCAGCACTTCAACTTCTCGCATCGCGCTATGGCAAGATTTCACGACCAAAGAGCGGTCATTTTTCGCGACATTTAATGCACCATGACTTAACGTCAAAATTTGATTTTGGATCTGCCCTAACAACGTTTTTTCGGGAAGTTCTGCATAGTAATCACGGGAAATGGCTTGAATATTTTCCTCATCTCGCACTAATTGATAGAGAAAATCTCGTCCCATTTTTCCCCAAGAGGCTAAAAGCGGATTTCCACTAAACAATTCTTCTTGTTGATTGGTGTAATCAAGGTCAGCAGGTTCCCATGACACTTGCTCGGCTGAAATTAAAGGCTTCACATCATGCTTTCTTGCACGAAAACGCTGTCTTTCTAATAAATAGGATTTACTCAGATCTCGCAAGTCGCCCCAATATTCTTGACATGGATTATTGAAGAATAAATGCACGTCTGTTTTAGCTGAAATACCTTGGAAAATATTGAGATAAACCGTTGGCAATGCCGGAATACCAAAAATAAAAATACGTTCTGGTAAGTTGAGTGTCGCATTGGGATCACGACATAATGCTAAAAATTGTTGATTGAGTGCAGCACGATGCTTTGCTTTTCCACCGAAATCACGTTGGACATCATCCACCAAGGCTCGCCATAAAATTCCCTGCCAATGAATATTGCCTTTAATTTGAGAAAGAAAGGTAGGATTTAACGCCGCCCCCCTGCTTTGGCTGATTAATTTGAGCCAAGATCTTTTCATCGTTATTTTCTTCCCATGCAGCAATCCATTCGGACGATAGACGAGATATTGGTCAAATAAATCGGCAACTTTTAGGCTTAATTGATAAAGTTTTTGCTGTTCTGATGCCGGTGAGGACGCTAAATATTTTTTTAATGGTTCAAATTCTTTTTGCTGTAAAAAGGTTGGGATTAATCGCATTAATCGCCATAACGTTGAATCTTTTTCAAAAGGGTTTTGCGTGGAAACATTCGGCAAATTATCAGCGTAAAGTTTCCAAATAAAACTGGAAGGCATGGGGAAATTGAAAATTCGCTGCAACACCGCGTTTTTTAGCAATTTCCATTTGTAACCATTGTGCCATACCCGGACTTTGCACCAACACAATGTCAGATTGAAACGGATCATGTTGCGGTAAATTTTCCAACAGCGAAACTAAAATATCTTTTTGAATTTCTGGTTGGTTTGAATAATAAGTAACGAACAAAGTAACGCCCTTTTGAAAGCAAAAACAATGCGTTATTTTACTCGGTTTTCAATAAAAATTCACCTTGAGGATAGCGTATATTCACTTGATGATAACTGCATTGAATTGAAAATTGAATGCCATTTTGTTGTACGCTATTTTCACAAGACAAGCCTAAAAACTGACGTTGAGCCTGATTCTCAGCAATTTGAATCGCCTGAAATTCTTGAAAAATTCTGACCGCACTTTTCCGTTGCTCGGTCGTCCATCGGTTAAAGATCAAAAATAACCCGCTGAAAATCGATAAGGCTAATAAAAGTGACATTAACGACATGCCATTATTCACTTTGATCTTGCGCACTTAAATCACTCCAACTTTTATCCACCAAACGCCATTGGCTATATTCTTGTACGAGTTTTGTTACCACGGCTTTACCGTAAGCCACCGTCACGACTCCCTCTAACTTAAGTGAGCCACCTGTAATCACTGCACCGCTTATTCGCCCTTTGCCAGTTAAACTTAAATCGCCTTCTGCTAGCAGAATACCACTCACATTCCCTTTAATTTCTAATTGGCTTTGCGTTATCCAATACACTTGTGGTGTTTTTTTGAGCAGTTAAAAGCTGACTCTACTTTCACAAAGTGCGGTTGAAAAATCAGCTTGTTTTTTTCGCTGGAAATAAAATCTCGCAGCATATTTTTCATTAATGCCTTTTTGTAGGGCGATTTCTTAAATAACTCTGCACGTTTACACCAAACAGAATAGGCGACTTTATCCTCTGCCCCTGAAGACTCGAAAAAGATCTGTTTCACTTTTTTTCAGCACCATTTAAAAGGCAAGTTTTTGGCAAATGTGCGTTTGTTGCTGCTGACTGATTTTCTGTAAAGGAAGGCTCTGCTCTACATAATATTTTCGCTGACTCATTTGAGATCGAAAAAACGCAAAGATCTGTTCATCAAATAATAAGATCAATGCCAATAATCCCGAAAGTAAAATCAGTGCCGTCAGTGTCACCATCCCTTTTTTCATGATCATTCTTCTTGATTTAATAAAGGCACCACAAGCGAAGTTTCATATTGAATATGCTTATGTGTTGTAAGATTTCCCGCGAGTTTGATTTCAATCCCTTTCCCCGCCTTTAACCAATCAAAACGTAATTGAGAAATCTCAAACTCTTTTTCATCCAATAAATCAGTCCAGCCACCACCAGCGTTACAAGTAGATTGCATTAAAGCACGCTGACACTCTGCTGAACGACAATCCGCATTTACCGCATTTTTATAAGTTTGTTTGGTTTCGATCATTTTTCCGTTAAGTTTGTAACCAAATAGCTCCTTTTCGATATTTTTTGCCACATTTTTAACGCCATTTGCACAGGTATTTTTTGTGTATTTTTCACCAATACAGCCATTAGTATTCAAATCATAAAAAAACAAGACACAACTATTTAATGGTGCATTGTCTGCTTGAGCAATGGTTATTGCTGTGCCCTTTTCATCCAATTCAAATAAAGCCAGATTATCTTCGATGAGTTTTTGGTTTGCGGCTCGAAAGCCTACGCGACGCAGATCTTTCCCGATGAGTTGAATTGTGCGTTGTAATTCCGCTTGTAATTTAAGTTGTAACATTAAACGCTGATTTTGCTGCTGAGTTTGGGCATAAAATTGAGCAACCAATAACAATAATAAAGCGGATAAGCCGAGTGAAATCAACAAGCCCACCAATGTTTCGCCTTTTAGAGGTTTCATCTTGCGCATGCACTCGCTGCTTGATCAGACTTTAATTTAATACTGCCTACATTGAAAAAAGAGAACAATGTACGATGTTCTTCAGCCTGTAACATAAAACAATTTGTTTCCATTGTATTTCTGGCCCCATTAAATTTCACCGCTACTTCTGACGGATATAATTTAGGGCCTATCAGCATCGTTTTTCCTTCAAAATAAGGATAGTAAATTCGCATAAAGGTTTTTAGGACAATTATGGGGATGAAAACAATCACAAAAATGATCGCTTTTTACTTGGGCTGTGATACACCAACGTTGATTTGCCCTATCTTGATTGGCCAAAATAAACCAAATCGCCGATGAGTTTTCCGCCCTCGCTTGAATATTACGTAAGAAAAAATAAAGCCGTTGTTGCTCTTTTTCGAGAAAATATTTGGGATCATTTTTCTGCCATTTAGGCAATGCAAACGCCAACGTTAAGCTTAAAATAAATAATACAATCAAGGTTTCTAATAAGGTTATCCCTTTATACATAAAATGCCTTCTTTTTTGACCGCACTTTAAAATTCCTTTAGAAGAAAGCCAAATTAGCTACTCTATTTTTGCGATACTGATCGCAAATTTCCTTTAAAAAACGGGAAAAACCGTGAATTAAACATTTTCAACTGGCTATTTACTAAAACTCCCTTATAATAGGCGACCTATTTATCTGTTCTTTAAAATCTGGTGGAAATATGAATCCAATGTTAAATATCGCTATTCGTGCGGCACGAAAAGCGGGCAACGTGATTGCTAAAAACTATGAGCGCCGTGATGACATCCAAACAAGTAAAAAAGGTATTAATGATTATGTGACTAGCGTCGATAAAGCCGCTGAAGCTGAGATCATTGAAATCATTCAAAAATCTTATCCTGATCATACAATTATCAGTGAAGAGCGTGGTGCATTAGAAGGCAAAGACAGTGATATTCAATGGGTGATTGATCCACTAGATGGCACAACCAACTTCGTAAAAGGTTTGCCACATTTCTCTGTATCTATTGCTATCCGTGTAAAAAACCGTACCGAAGTGGGTGTGGTTTACGATCCTATTCGTAATGAATTATTCACTGCTGTGCGTGGTGAAGGCGCAAAATTAAATGAAGTGCGTTTACGTGTAGATAGCCAAAATGAACTTAACGGGGCGATTTTAGCCACCGGTTTCCCATTCAAACAACCAAGCTTGATGCCAACTCAATTTGCTATCATGAATAACTTAATTGATGAAGCAGCAGATTTCCGTCGTACGGGTTCTGCCGCATTAGACCTTTGCTATGTGGCTTCAGGTCGCGTTGACGGTTATTTCGAAATGGGCTTAAAACCTTGGGATTGCGCAGCGGGTGATTTAATCGTGCGTGAAGCTGGCGGTTTAGTGTGTGATTTCAATGCGGGTCATGGCTATTTACGCTCAGGCAACATCGTGGCTGCTCCAGCGCGTATTTTAAAAGAAATGCTAAATAAAATTCAGCCTTGCCTAACTGAACAAGTGAAGTAAGACTCAATAAAAAGTGCGGTAGATTTCACCGCACTTTTTTTATGACTAATTTCTGTCGAGTGGTTTTCTATTTTCTTCCGTTTCCGGCTCAAGATCTAATTTAGCCATGAGCAGCTGATCGCCATCTTCTTCTGGATTACCTGTCACTAACAATTTATCACCATAGAAAATGGAATTCGCTCCCGCCATAAAAGCACATGGCTTGCATTTCTTCACTCATGCCTTGACGACCTGCAGAAAGACGAACATAACTTTTCGGCATAGTAATACGCGCAACGGCAATAGTGCGAACAAACTCTGTCCAATCTAAATCAGCTGCATCTGCCATTGGTGTGCCTTCTACTTTCACTAATTGGTTAATTGGTACGGACTCTGGCTGCGGATCAAGATTTGCCAAACTTGCAATGAGACCAGCTCGCTCTTTACGGGTTTCGTTCATGCCCACAATACCGCCACAGCAAACTTTCAAACCGACACGACGCACTTTTTCCTAATGTGCTTAAACGATCATCAAAACGGCGTGTACCAATGACATTGTGGTAATTCTCTGGTGCGGTATCAAGATTGTGGTTGTAATAATCCAATCCCGCATCTTTTTAACTCTTCCGCCATACCATCTTGCAACAACCCAAAGGTCCCGCAAGTTTCTAAGCCAATATCTTTTACCGCACGAATAATCGCCGTCACTTTTTCCATATCTTTAGGCTTAGGGCCACGCCATGCTGCGCCCATACAAAAACGTCCTGCACCACGTGCTTTCGCAATTTTGGCCTTTTCGACAATTTCATCGATATCCAAGATCTGCTGATTTTGCACGCCGGTTTGATAACGTGCTGATTGTGGGCAATAACCACAATCCTCTGGACAGCCACCCGTTTTAATCGACATCAACGTCGATAACTGTATCGCGCCAGGATTGAAATGCTCTCGATGCACTTGAGCCGCACGATAGACTAATTCTAAAAAAGGTGTTTCAAACAACGCTTCTACTTTACAAACAGACCAATACTCTACTGATGGATGGGGTGTAATAGATGAAAGCTGTACTACATTTGTTGTGGTCATTATATTTTCCTCGTTTAAGCTATGTCGCTTTGATTAAGTTGAGCATATTACTCTGCAATATGATAAAAAGAGATCAGATCACTTTTCCTTGATGAATTTCAATCACTCGATCAATATGCCGTTCAATTTCTTTGGGTTGATGTGTCACCAGTAACATGGTGAGTTTTTTCTCTTCACATAATTGATCCATTAAATCCTGCATTTCAATGCGTAATTTAGGATCAAGAGCTGAAAAAGGCTCATCCAATAATAAAATGGGTTTATCTCGTAGCAAACAGCGCGCTAACGCTACTCGCTGTTTTTGTCCACCTGAAAGTGCGGTCGGTTTTCTCGTTAAAAAATCCTGTAAATTGACCGCACTTGCAGCTTGTTCTACAAGGGCTTTTTCTTCTGCATTTAAGGCTAAATTCGGTTTTAAACCTAAGGCAATATTCTCTTCTACAGAAAGATGAGTAAAGAGATTGTTTTCCTGAAATAGCATGGAAACAGGGGCGTTCAAAAGGTGCCGTTTTGGTATGATTTTCACCATTTAGCCAAATATCCCCACTATCCGCATATTCAAAGCCGGCAATTAAATTCAGTAAGGTACTTTTTCCTGCACCACTTTCACCAATGATGGCGATTTTTTCCTGGGCTTGAATCTGTAAATCAAATACCATCGGCATGGATTGATAATTGAATACTACATTATTTAATTTAATCATGTTGTTCCTTCTGCCCTTCAATAAACATAAATAAACTAAACATAAGCCCAATAAAATCAATGCCGTCACTGCCGCTTCTTGGCTTCGATATTGCCCGATTTGTTGATAAAGCAAATGAGGCAACGAAGTAAAATCAGGGCTACCAAATAAAGCTATCGCCGTAAAATCGCCGAGTGATAAGGTCGTCGCAAGTGCCAAGGCATATTTCAACGGGGCTTTTAGCAATGGATATTCAATTAAACGAAAACGCTGCCAGCCTGTAATATTCAGCGATAAACAGAGTTTTTCATAATATTGCATAGATTGATTCATTGGTGTATTAAGAATTTTGATCACAAATGGCAAGGCAGCCAAGGCGTTACAAACAGATACCACTACAAACAAATGCCCTGCTGAAAAATCAATATCTTGTAACCAAAGGAATAAGCCGACTGCTAAGACAATCGTCGGAATGGCTAAAATCATCATTCCACCTGTTAAAATCAAGTGAGCTAATTTAGGGTGATATAACCATTGCAGTTGACGGGAAAGTAACAATAAGAAGAATCCAAATAATACCGATAGAACCCCTGCGGTCGGCGCCATGGTTAATGAATAAGCAAGCGCTTTCCATAATTGTGGGTTTTGCCAATAACCAAATAATTGGGTTGCTGACAAACCTTGGAAAACGATATTGAATAAGGGACTTAAAATAAATAAGCACACCGAGAATAAGACAAAAACATGTCCAAATTTGACCGCACTTGAAGAAGGCAAAACCCATCGATAACGTTGCGAAATCTGGGTTTCGGGTGCTTTTGCCCAATATTGTGAAAGCGAAAATAACGCAAAACAAAACGCAAATTGCACTAACGCAAAAAGTGCCGCTTTGGGTAAATCAAATTCAAAGAAAATGGCTTGGTAAATGGCAACTTCTAATGTGCTATTTTGTGGCCCTCCACCTAGTGCCAAGACAATCGTAAAACTGGTGAAACACAGCATAAAAATCAATACAAAGGCTGACACGATTTGGTTTTTCAAATAAGGCCATTCAATTAAGCGGAAAAATGTAAAACCTTTGATATTCAATTGTGCCGCGAGTTGATGCTGTTCAGTCGGAACACTTTGCAAAGCCTGCAAACTCATTCGTGCCGCTAAAGGAATATTAAAAAATAAATGGGCAATGAGAATGCCACTTAAACCATAAATGGAGGGTTTCCACGAAATACCTAAGGCTTGCAGCAGTTGTGTTAGCCAACCGGCTGTGCCATAAATACCAATCAAACCGAAAATAGCCAGTAATGCCGGCAAAACAAACGTGAGGGAAAAAATGCGTAAAATGAGCGATTTGCCTTTGAAATCTAAATAGAAAAAAGCACGCGCAAATAACATACCAATTATGCTAGAAAGCAAGGCTGACAAGAATGCCTGCCCGACACTAAAGGCGATAACTTGATGTAAATAATCGTCTTTTAAGAAATCAGATAAGGCATAATCACTTCCGACTGAAAAAACCGCAGAAAGTGAAAATCCATAGAGCAAAACAATGAAAAAAATGACCGCACTCCCGCCCAAATAATGGCGTGGACGAAAATGCGGATGTTGCAATAAGTTCATTAATACTACTTAGATAAAGCTTTTTGCCATTGATTGATCCAGCCTTTAAGCTGCTCACTTGTCACCGTTGTGGTATCTAAAATACGCATTGATTTTGCGCGAGAATTAAGCGCATCAATATGACTTTCGATATTGGTCTCTACCACGGGTAACATCACATTATTTTTAGCAATATCCGCTTGAGCTTGCGGTGAAAGTAAGAATCCTAAAAATTCATCAGCACAGGCATTATTGCGGTTAGCGACTTTTGCCGCGACTTCAACTTGTAATACGCTACCCTCTGCAAATTCCGTTGCCACATAATTGTCTTTTTGTTCAGAAAGAATATGGTAAATCGGTGAAGTATTTACGCTTAAAACCAGATCACCTTCGCCTTTTAAGAAGGCCCCATAAGACTCAGTCCAACCTTTGGTGACCGTGACCGTATGTTTAGAAAGGGTCTTCCAGGCATTTGCGACATCTGCTTCTGGATAAACTACATTCATCCAAAGTAATAAACCACGTCCAATACTGCTTGTACGCGGATCTTGATATAACACTTTAAGATCTTGACGCTCAACTAATTCTTTTAAGCTCTTTGGTGGACTAGTCAGTTTATTTTTATCATAAATAAACGCGTATTGTGCATAATCGAATGGTAAGAACGTGTGATTTTCCCATTTAATTGGTAAACGTAACTGGCTTAAATCCACTTTATTTGGCTCAAAAATATTGAGTTTTTGTGCATCCTCAATTTGATAACTATCTAAACCGAGCACTACATCCGCCTTAATTTTTTTACCTTCTAGACGAACACGGTTAAACAAAGTGCCATTATTGTCAAAAGCCACATAATTCAGCTTACATTGCGGGAATTGTTGTTCAAAAGCCGCTTTAACTTTTGGTCCAGCACTCCAATCAGCACTAAATGAATCATAAGTATAAACATCTAATGTTTGAGGTGCAGCTTGTGCGAAAGCGGAAAGCGGTAAGAAGTGCAGTTAAAATGGGAAGCGTTTTGTTCATTATGCGTTCTCCTTATTTTTGCATAACGAAACAGCATAATGAGATAATTAGTTTCCTACGCCAGCATTATCTGTTTCAGGTTCACGGGTGTTTCTCAGCCATTAATATTGGCACCCCGACTAAGTGCGATGTAGTCTAACGTAAGGGAATTTTATCAACAAGTTATTTAACTTAAAAATGTTAATCTGATCACATTTTTATAACAGGTTTATCATTTTTTGAGCAAAAGAAAACCTGCTAAAAAGCAGGTTTATCTTGGTAATCTATCGTCAATTAAGCTTGATGTTTAGCCGCTACTTCGCTTAATAAAGTTTGAAGTTCGCCAGCTTGATACATTTCTAAAATAATATCACAACCACCAATTAACTCACCTTCTACCCATAATTGTGGGAAAGTTGGCCAGTTTGCATAAGCCGGCAATTCAGCACGAATATCTGGGTGTTGAAGAATATCAACATAGCCGAAAGGCACTTTGCAATTCATTAATGCTTCAGATGCACGCGCAGAGAAACCACAAGAAGGTAATTTTGGTGAACCTTTCATGTAAATTAAAGATTGGGTTTTTCAGCAATTTGTTTTTTTGATTTTTGTCTAACGTTTTCCATAATGTTCCTTGTTCAAATAAGTCTGAATAGGGCGCTATTCTAGCATAAGATAGAACCTGAGTGAAAGACTTGGTCTTACCAACTTCCACCTGCTCCGCCGCCGCCAAAGCCACCGCCACCAAAGCCACCACCGGAAGAACCACCGCCACCGAAAGCCTCCACCAAATCCGCCTCCGAAACCAGAACCGCCACCACGGCGACGAGAAATCGTACTTTGACGAATGATTTTATTCAGTTGGTCACGTTGATTCGGGCTAATATATACTTCATCTTTGTGATATTGGAATTCACCAAATAATACAATAGCAATAAATGCCAATACCATTAAGAATGGGATGTACTTATCGAACGCATCTTCTTCAACTTGTGCTGCATCAAACTCGCCTTTACTTGCAGCAATAATTTGGTTTAAGCCATCATTAATACCTTGCGCATATTGGCCTTGTTTAAATTGTGGCAAAATTGCCGAACGGATGACTTGCGATAAAAAAGCATCTGGTAATACACCTTCTAAACCTTGCCCTGTTGCGATAAAAACTTTGCGATCATTTTTCGCAATCAGCATCAACACGCCATTGTTCAGATTTTTACGCCCAATGCCCCATTTATCACCTAAAGCAAAGGTATAATCAGCAATTTCATATTCACCGGTTGTCGGAACCAAAACAACAGCGATTTGTGAACTCGTTTCTTTACTATAAGCAATCAGTTTATTTTCTAAAATTTGCTTATGTTCTGATGAAAGTGTGTTGGTGTAATCGTTTACGTAATGAAAAGGATTTGGTGCAGGCGGAAATTCTGCCGCAACAACCATTTGAGCAAAAAAAACAAGGCTAAAAACAACCGCACTTTTCATAAAAGATAAAAGCTTAGCCATTAATAATTACCTCATTAGATAATTCATTCACATCATCAGGCTGAATAGGGAAATGGCGAGATAAAATATCACTGATACGATCAATCGCATCGACAATGCCTTGTGTATAAGCTTTTTGTTTAAACTGCTCAATCATTAAATCGCATTGTAACTGCCAATAAGCTACATCAACAAATTGATGAATGCCTTTATCACCTACGATTGCACAGAGATGATTTTTATATCCCACATAAATCAACACGGCATTTTGTGCCGCTGTTTTATGCATTTCCAGTTCATCAAACACTTCTAAAGCACGTTCCATTGCAGACAGTTGTGCTGAAGCCTTTGGTACTTTGCGTTCAATATAAACACGTAACTCAGCCGAACTTAAGCTTTCGAGGCGACTAATCGCCGCCTCGATTTGCTTTTTATCTACCGGAATTCTGGAAAAGAATGGCATAGATAAACCTTAGTTAAAGTTTACAGTTGGTGCGTTTTCAGCGCCTGCAGCTGATTTAAAGTAAGGTTTAGCTTTAAAACCAAAAATCATTGCCGCTAATTTAGTTGGGAATTGACGTACTTTTTCATTATAAATACGTGCAGCTTCATTAAATTTATTACGAGCGACATTGATACGGTTTTCTGTACCTTCAAGTTGCGCTTGTAAGTTCATAAAACCTTCATTCGCTTTTAATTGTGGGTATTGTTCTACAGTAACAAGTAAGCGAGATAATGCTGAACCTACTTGATTTTGGTTTTGTTGGAATTCGTTTAATTGTTCTTCCGTTAAATTAGACGGATCAATTTTAGTTTGTGTCGCTTTTGCGCGAGCTTCGATTACATTGGTTAATGTTTGTTGTTCAAAATTAGCTTGACCTTTTACAGTATTCACTAAGTTTGGAATTAAATCAGCACGACGTTGATAAGATGATTCAACATTTGCCCAAACAGAATCAATTTCAGTTTCTGCTTTTACTAAGCCATTGTAGCTAGACATTAAGCCAAAACCTGCAGCAACGGCGATAATAATCAAGATAATCCACTTTTTCATTCAAAAATTCCTTCAATTATAGGTTTAATTTATATAAGAAAAGACCTAAACCGAAGTTTAGGTCTTCTAATGTTAATCCGTTAATGGATAACTAAATAAAATTATTTAGTACCGTTAACTGCGATTTCAACACGACGGTCTGGTGCTAAACAAGCGATAAGCGCTTTACGACCTTTAACCGCGTCACAAGTAGAACCTGTAACTGGGTTAGCTTTACCGTGACCAACTGCAGAAATGTTTTGAGCTGGAACACCTTTAGCTACTAAATAGTTAGCTACAGAGTCTGCACGACGTTGTGATAATTTCACGTTTGGTGCATCTTTACCGATACGGTCTGTATAACCAGCAACAGCTACGTTAGCGTTGTTAACTTTGAGCAATTTCACCGTAGATACCGTCTAAAGTTGCTTTTAGCTTGTGGTTTTAAGTTAGCTTTACCGAAAGCGAAAGTTACATCAGATGCTAAGTTGAAAGTTTTGCTTACAACTTCAGAGCAACAACTGGAGCAGCACCTTGACCGAAACGGTAAGATAAACCAGCGTTGATAGAACCGATCCATGGGTTTGTAGTCTACTGAGCTATTTGGACCTGTTTGAGTACGTAATTTACCCTACGCGAGCTAACCATTGATATTCAAGACGTAATGCTAACTCTGGTAATGAAGGTAATGCATATTCGAAACCAGCAGCGAACACTGGAGAAACGCGTAAGCTGTGACGACCAGCACTATGAACGCGAGCGCCTTTGTTTGAGTTGTATACTTTATAGTCAGAACGAACTAAAGCTGCACCAGCACGACCGTAGAAGTCTAAACCTTCTGTTAAACTATAGCTACCTTTTAACACCTAAGTGTGCACCGTGGTTGGTGTGTTTTACGTTTGTTTTACCGTTACGTAAGAATTTAACACGACCGAAATCATCGTAACCAGCTTCTACCGCTAAACCAAAGTTATCTTGGTTTAAAACTTGGTAACCACCGAATACACCGTAAGTAACCGAGTTACGGTGATAGCCATTACCGAAGTTTAAGCTACGTGGGTTAGTAGCATCAGTGTTTGATTTGATACCATCGTGGAAAGATGCTTGACCAGCTTTAGCACCTACATAGAAGGTGTTTGCTTGTGGAGCTGCTTGAGCTACTGAAGCTGCTGCTAAACCAGCAACGACTAATGCGATTGCAGTTTTTTTCATTTTGATGTCCTCTATTTAGTCATCGTTATTAATTAAGAAAAGTTTCCTTGTTTATTGTGAACTTTATAAAAAAGAAACACTCTAAACATTGCTTAACTAGGGTTTTGAATTTGCCCTAACTTATCCTTTTGACAAATTCAATTCCTTTGCCATAGCCAAAGGAACGTTCAAAAGTATGGTTATTATCCTATAAAAACATCAAAGATCAAACCTTTTTTGCCCTTTTTGGTTATTTTATAGACAAACAACCCCTAAAATGAACGTTCATTCACAAAAAACGGGTTAATTTTTAACCCGTTTTCTATTCTAACAAAAAATATCTTTTGTTCAAATCGACTTTTTTTTGAGCTTCATATATCATCAAATTCACTTTCTTCTCTATTTATGTGTGAGTGATTTTATGTTGCCCCGTCTTTCTAATGTACCACAACTTAATAATGTGGTAAGTGATTATCTTAGCGAACTCCAAAAACAGCATTTTGAAGGTGATATTGCCTCAAATTATGCCGACCGTTTAAGTCTCGCTACGGATAACAGCGTCTATCAACAACTTCCACAGGCTATTTTGTTCCCTAAATCTGTTGCAGATGTGGTACGCATCGCCAAATTAGCCAATAAAGAGAAATACCTTCACTTAACCTTTACACCTCGCGGTGGCGGCACGGGCACAAATGGGCAATCTATTAATAACAATATTATTGTGGATCTCTCTCGCCACATGACAGGCATTTTAGAGCTTAATATAGAAGAACGTTGGGTTCGCGTTCAAGCAGGTGTAGTAAAAGACCAACTAAACCAATTTTTAAAACCTCACGGTTTATTCTTTGCGCCAGAACTCTCCACCAGTAATCGAGCAACCCTCGGTGGCATGATTAATACCGATGCTTCCGGTCAAGGTTCATTACAATATGGTAAAACCTCCGATCACGTTTTAGCATTACGTTCTGTTTTGATGAATGGTGAAATATTAGATACAAGTGCGGTCAAATCCGACGATGTTTTAGAAAACTATCCACTAGCAGAAAATGGAAAAACACTACATCAAACGATTTTCCAACGTTGTAAAGAAAAGCGCGCCTCAATCATTCAAGATTTACCCCAACTCAATCGCTTTCTCACTGGTTACGATCTTAAGAATGTCTTTAATAACGATGAAAGTGAATTTAATCTCACCCGAATTTTAACGGGGTCAGAAGGTTCACTTGCGTTTATCTGCGAAGCTAAACTCAATTTATTGCCTATTCCTAAATATCGCACCTTAATTAATGTGAAGTACAGCTCATTTGATGCCGCACTTCGCAATGCACCTTTTATGGTGAAAGCCAATGCCCTTTCAGTCGAAACCGTCGATTCTAAAGTGCTGAACCTTGCTAAGCAAGATATTATTTGGCATTCAGTAAAAGAACTTTTAACAGAAGAAGAACAAAATCCAATTCTTGGTTTAAACATTGTTGAATATGCGGGCAACAATCAAACCAAAATCGACAGCCAAGTGACCGCACTTTGTCAGCAATTAGATGAAAAAATTGCACAAGGCAAAGATCATATTATCGGCTATCAACTTTGTTCTGACTTGCCTTCTATTGAACGTATTTACGCCATGCGTAAAAAAGCGGTGGGGCTATTGGGGAATGCGAAAGGTGCGGCCAAACCGATTCCTTTTGTGGAAGATACCTGTGTACCACCTGAACACCTTGCGGATTACATTGCAGAATTTAGAGCCTTATTAGATAGTAACAATCTGCAATATGGGATGTTTGGCCATGTTGATGCTGGCGTATTGCACGTTCGCCCCGCTTTAGACCTATGCGATAAAGAACAAGTCAAACTCTTTAAACAAATTTCAGATGAAGTGGCAGAACTCACCGTGAAATACGGCGGTTTGTTATGGGGGGAACACGGTAAAGGGGTACGTTCTCATTATGGCGAGAAATTCTTTACACCTGAACTTTGGCAAGAGTTACGTTATGTGAAATTTTTATTTGATCCCAAACAATCGTCTGAATCCAGGTAAAATCTGTACGCCACTTAATAGCAATGCTGAACTCTATTCGATTCTCTCGCCAATGCGTGCTGACAATGATCGCCAAATCCCAATTCAAATGCGAGATGAATTCAAAGGTGCGATGAATTGTAACGGTAACGGACTTTGCTTTAACTTTGATGAGCACAGCATTATGTGTCCTTCCATGAAAGTGAGTAAAAATCGCGTATTCTCGCCAAAAGGACGAGCCGCTATGGTGCGTGAGTGGCTGCGATTGATGGCGAATGAAAACGTATCGCCTGATCAATTAGATTTTCATAAAACGCAAGTAAAACTGACCGCACTTGTGGAACGTTTTCGCAATAGCGTGCAAAAATGGCGTGGTGAATATGACTTCTCACATGAAGTAAAAGCGGCAATGGATACTTGTCTGGCTTGTAAAGCCTGTGCAAGCCAATGCCCGATTAAAATTGACGTACCAAGTTTCCGTGCGAAATTTTTCCATTTCTACCACAGTCGTTATTTGCGCCCAGCCAAAGATCATCTTGTGGCGAATTTAGAAGTTGCTGCACCGTATATGGCGAAAACAACCGGCATTATTCAATTATTTCACCAAAGCTGAAAGTTACTCAAAGCTTTGGTTGAAAAAACGCTTGGCATGACTGATTTGCCTCTCCTTTCTGAGCCAAACCTTCAACAACAATTAGTGGAAATTGGCTACCAAGGCAAAAAATTAGAAGAGTTGGAAGGTCTCAGTGCAACAGAAAAAGCCAATATGCTCTTTATCGTACAAGATCCTTATACCTCTTATTACGATGCTAAAGTGGTGCGAGACTTTGTCGCTCTCACACAAAAATTAGGATTCTCACCAATCCTTCTGCCTTTTTCAAACCCGAATGGCAAAGCCATGCATATTAAAGGTTTTTTAGCTCGCTTTAGTAAAACCGCTAAAAACACAAGCGGAGTTTTTAAATCGCGTCGCTAAATTAAATGTGCCTTTGGTCGGCGTAGATCCAGCTATTGTGCTTTCTTATCGTGATGAATATAAAGAAGCATTAGGTGATTCTCGCGGTGATTTCCATGTACTCACAGCGCATGAATGGCTGACCAATCAATTAGAAAGTAACGCATTACAAAGTGCGGTGAAAAATATTGCAAAATCTGACCGCACTTTTGAGTGGCATTTATTCCCTCATTGTACTGAATCCACCTTTATGCCAAACAGTCCGAAAAGAATGGCAGTATATTTTTGCGCAATTTGGACAAACATTGAAGGTCGAGAAAAGTTGGCTGCTGTGGTATGGCGGGTGTATTTGGTCATGAGGTTCAAAATCAAACCATGTCGAAAGACATTTACGACGTATCATGGGGCAAAAAATTACAAGGTAAAGATCCAAATCATTGTCTCGCGACCGGCTATTCTTGCCGTAGCCAAGTGAAGCGATATGAAAAAGCCATCTTAAAACACCCTGTTCAAGCATTGCTTGAGATTTTAAATTAGACCTAGGAAGAATATATGATTTGGAAAAAACACTTTACCCTTGAGCAGCTCAATGAAATGGGGAAACATTGTGCTGTTGGGCATTTAGGCATTGAGATTTCGGCTTATGGTGAAAACTGGATTGAGGCAAAAATGCCGGTTGATCATCGCACCACTCAGCCTTTCGGCTTATTACATGGTGGTGTGTCTGTGGCTTTGGCAGAAACCATTGGTTCATTGGCAGGATTTCTCAGTATAGAAGAAGGTCAAATTGCCTTGGGATTAGATATCAACGCCAATCATCTTCGCCCAGTGAAACAAGGTTTTGTTACCGCAAAGGCAATACCAATTGCTTTAAGTCAAAATACCCATGTTTGGCAAATTGACATTCGCGATGAACAAGATAAACTCTGTTGCGTTTCTCGATTAACGCTTTCTATCAAACATTTATGAATACAACAAAAAAAATTGGCATCATTTTAGCGAATCTTGGTACGCCAGATGCCCCTCAACCCGCAGCGATCTCTCGTTATTTGTGGGAATTTTTAATGGATCCTCGCGTGGTAGATTTACCTCGTTGGAAATGGTATCCCCTTTTAAAAGCCATTATTTTACCGATGCGTTCTAAACGCATTGCACGAAAATTATCAATCTATTTGGACAGAACAAGGCTCTCCCCTGCTTGCCATTACCAAGCAACAGCAAGCGGGTTTACAAGCTTATTTGACTGAACAAGGGATCAATGCACAAGTCGAAATTGCCATGACTTACGGCAATCCTTCGATGCAAAGTGCGGTCAAAAATTTACTCAAAAATGATGTGGAACGCATGATTGTGTTGCCGCTTTATCCACAATATTCGAGCACCACAACAGGCGCATTAATCGATGCGTTTAATCGTGCCATTGCACAAGAACGCAATATTGTGCCTTTTGAGTTTATTCATTCTTATCATCTTGATGAAAACTACATTAATGCGTTGGTGGATTCCATCAAAGTGCGGTTAAAACCCGATGAGTTTTTGCTCTTTTCTTATCATGGCATTCCATTACGTTATGAGAATATGGGCGATTATTATCGTCAGCATTGTAAACAAACCACGATTGCCATTGTGGATAAACTTGGTTTAACCGAAAACCAATGGAATATGACGTTCCAATCTCGTTTTGGCCGTGAAGAATGGTTACAACCTTATACAGATCACTTTTTAGAAGAAGCGGCTTCTCAAGGTATTCAAAAAATCGCGGTGATTTGCCCAGGTTTTTCAGTGGATTGTTTAGAAACCTTAGAAGAAATTGAGGTTGAAAATAAAGAAACATTCTTAAATCATGGCGGTGTGTCTTATCACTATATCCCCTGCCTTGAATGCTGAAAAAGCACATATTGAAATGATGGGGAAATTGGTTTTGGATAAGTTGAAGTAGTTAAATCTCCCCCTAGCCCCCTCTTTACAAAAGAGGGGGATTTTAATGCAAATAAATGCCTTCCATTCTTAGCTCTCTCAAATATATTCCTAATAAAATCAACATATAAAAAGTTCTTTTGCAAAGAAGGATTAGGGGAATTGATTTGGGATAAATTGGAATAGTTAAATCTCCCCCTACCCCCTCTTTGCGAAAGAGGGGGGGATTTTAATGGCAAATAAATGCTTTCCGATTCTCACTTAATAGATATTTCTAATTAAATATTTTATCTATTAAAACCTTTAACATCTTTTCCTCTAATAATAAAAAGCCCCTCTTTCGTAAAGAGGGGTTTGGGGAGATTTAAAAATAGTTTTAAGATTCAAACAAAAAGGCGAACCTTTCGATTCGCCTTTTCAGATTTTTTCTAATCAAAGATTAGAAGAATACACGCATACCTACACCGATAGCTCTGTCTTTAACTTTACCATCGTAAGAATCGTTAACGTACTCTTTAGTAGTCGCATATTTGCCTTCTACAAATAATACAACTTGTTTATGAAGTTTGTAATCTGCACCAAGTAAGAAAGCGTGAGTTTTCTCTTTATCAGCTTCGCCTTTCACGCGTTCATATAGGTAGTTACCATATACTTGAGATGCTGGAGTTACTTGATATGCAAAACCTGGAGATACATAGAATTTATTTGTTTTGTCACTATCTTTCTTAACATGTGCATAACCAAAATCACCAGTTAATTTGAACTCACCAAATTTATAGCCTAATGATGCTAAGAAACCATCTACACGGTGTTTATATGTTGCATTAGTTTCAAGGTTAGTGTGACCATAAGCGAAACGAGCATCTAAATCACCTGCTGTGTATAATGCACCTAAACCATATGCATTTTTAAGACCAACTTTAAGTAAGTTACCTTTATCGTTATGACGTTGACCGAAGTTGTAGTTTGCACTTAATTGTAAGCCTTCAATACCTTTATAGTCGTAACGAACTACACCTGTACCTGAAGTTGGGATATAAGCACCTTTTGGAATGAAACCATATTCATAGTCATTAGCTTGGCTTAAATCATCCGCGATAGTTAGTTGACGACCGAATGTGATATCACCAGTTGCTTTGCTACCTAAACCTACATAAGCACGTTTAGCATAAAGGCTACCGAATTGGTCACGAGAATCTGTATCATCGAAACGGAATTCTAAACGACCTAACGCATAGAAATCGTTATCTAAGTTGTGTTTTACTGTGATACCGAAACGTGAACCTGCGTTACGTAAAGCGGAATTTGCAGTTTTAGTTGACTTACCTGCTTTGTCATACTTTTTAGCATCCGCTTTTTCTAAGATTAAACGAAGAGAACCGTTTAATTCAACTTTTGTACCTTCGTTATCATAAACTACTGCTGCGTTTGCTGCTGAAGCTGCAACTGCAGAAACGATTAATGCTGCTAGTGTCTTTTTCATAATTGTTATTCCTTTTGGTTGTTACCTACGATTTTTGATTGAAGCAATTTTTCATAAAAAAGTTCAATCTCCGAAATAGACGCCGCAAATATTACAAAATAAACTTATAGTGTCAATGGGAGGAAGCGCACCAATTTTCTAAAATTGGATCAAGATCACATTTTTCGAGTAAAAAAGATTGTTTTTTGAGCTAAACAATCAAGTATTTAAAATTATTCTTACGAAAATAAGATAAAACGCTGTACAGAATTTTGGCGTATTGTAAAGAAAAAAGCGGCCAGATTTTAAATCTGACCGCTTTCTTTATTTAAAAACTACAACGCTTCAATCGCTTTATACTGCTCTTGGATTTTTTCTAATCCAGATTGATATTCCGCTTGTTTTTCGCGTTCTTTCGCAATCACTGCTTCTGGTGCTTTAGCCACGAAAGCTTCGTTGCTAAGTTTATTTTCGATACGTTTAACTTCGTTTTGATATTTTTCAATCTCTTTGGTTAAACGGGCAAGCTCTGCTTCTTTATTGATAAAGCCAGCCATTGGCACGAGCAATTCCGCATTGCCAACGAGTTTCGCTACCGCAAGTGGTGCGGTTTCGTTTGCCGCTAACACTTGAACGTTATCTAATTTCGCCATGGCTTTTAAAAGAGCGGTCTGTTTTTCAAGAATTTTTGCATTTTCTGCACTTAAATTACGGAATAACAGATCTAAGCCTTTACTTGGTGCGATGTTGCTTTCTGCACGAATATTACGCACCGCAACGATCACTTCTTTTAACCATTCAATTTCAGCTTCCGCTTCTGGATCAAAGCCGTTTTCTTCCACTTGTGGGAAAGGTTGTAACATAATGCTGTCAGCAGTAATACCCACAAATCCTTTTACTTTTTGCCAAATTTCTTCGGTAATAAATGGAATAAGCGGATGCGCTAAACGTAATAATTTTTCTAACACGTGAACCAAGGTTTGGCTTGCTGCACGAATTTGTGCTGCATTGCCATTTGCAAATACTGGTTTAGTCAATTCTAAATACCAGTCGCAGAATTGGTTCCAGGTAAACTCATAAATCGCATTGGCACAAAGGTCGAAACGATATTGGCTTAATGAATTACGGAAAGTTTCCACGGTACGATTGAATTCCGATTGAATCCAACGATCCGCTAATGAGAATTCGATCTCGCCTTCGCTTAAATCTAATTTGTCATTCGTTAAGACGAAACGGCTTGCATTCCACAATTTATTACAGAAGTTACGGTAGCCTTCTAAACGTTTCATATCCCAGTTGATGTCACGACCGTTTGAAGCCAACGCAGCTAATGTAAATCGCAATGCGTCTGTACCGTGAGCTGCAATACCTTCAGCGAATTCTTTGCGCGTTGCTTTAGCAATTTTTTCTGCTAATTGCGGCTGCATCATGTTGCCAGTGCGTTTTTCAAGTAAATCTTCAAGGCTAATACCGTCAATCATATCGATTGGGTCAAGCACGTTACCTTTCGATTTCGACATTTTTTGGCCTTGCTCATCACGGATTAAGCCTGTTACGTACACGGTTTTGAATGGTACTTGTGGTTTGCCGTTTTCATCTTTCACAAAATGCATCGTAAACATAATCATACGTGCAACCCAGAAGAAGATGATGTCAAAGCCAGTAATTAACACATCCGTTGGGTGGAACATTTTGAGCTCTTTAGTTTGCTCTGGCCAACCTAAAGTTGAGAACGTCCATAAGCCTGATGAGAACCACGTGTCTAACACGTCTTCATCTTGTTTAAGTTCAACCGCAGAATCTAAGTTATATTTGACCGCACTTCTTCTTCGTTGCGCGCAACATACACATTGCCTTCCGCGTCATACCATGCTGGAATACGGTGTCCCCACCAAAGTTGGCGAGAGATACACCAATCTTGAATATCACGCATCCAAGAGAAGTAAAGGTTTTCGTATTGTTTCGGCACGAATTGGATTTCACCATCTTCCACTGCTTTAATCGCCACATCGGCAAGCGGTTTCACGCTCACATACCATTGGTCAGTTAGCATCGGCTCAATCGGCACGCCGCCACGGTCACCATAAGGCACTTTGAGATCGTGCGGTTTAATTTCGTCTAATAAACCAAGCGCTTCAAAATCTGCCACGATTTTCTTACGCGCAGCAAAACGCTCTAAGCCACGGTAATCCGCAGGAATAGTTGCTTCATAGCCAGCAAGCGGTTTGCCATCAGTACCGATAATTTCTGCTTCATCACGGATATCTGCATTTAAAGTTAACACGTTAACCATCGGTAAGCTGTGACGTTTACCCACTTCGTAGTCGTTGAAGTCGTGCGCAGGGGTGATTTTCACTACACCTGTACCGAATTCACGATCGACATATTCATCGGCAATAATCGGAATTTCACGGTTTGTCAATGGCAGAACCACTGTTTTACCGATTAAAGATTGATAACGCTCATCTTCAGGATGAACAGCCACTGCCGTATCGCCCAACATGGTTTCTGGACGCGTGGTTGCCACCACTAAATAATCTTTACCATCTGCCGTTTTCGCACCGTTTGCTAACGGATAACGGAAATGCCAAAGGGAACCTTTGCTCTCTTTGTTTTCCACTTCTAAATCAGAAATCGCGGTGTGAAGTTTTGGATCCCAGTTTACTAAGCGTTTGCCACGGTAAATCAAACCTTCTTCATGCAAGCGAACAAACACTTCTTTTACTGCGTTAGATAAACCATCATCCATCGTGAAACGCTCACGTTCCCAGTCGATAGAGTTACCTAAACGGCGCATTTGTTGGCTGATTGTGCCACCAGAATAGGCTTTCCAATCCCAAATTTTGTTGATGAACGCTTCACGACCATAATCGTGGCGAGTTTTGCCTTCTTCTGCCGCAATTTTACGTTCTACCACCATTTGGGTTGCAATACCCGCGTGGTCTGTGCCCGCTTGCCATAAAGTGTTATGCCCTTCCATACGGTTAAAACGGATTAAGGTATCCATTAAGGTTTGTTGGAAAGCGTGCCCCATGTGTAGGGAGCCCGTTACGTTTGGCGGTGGAATTGCAATGCAATAGCTCGGTGCGTTTTCATTTTCAGACGGTTTAAAATAACCGCTTTCTTCCCAATGTTGATAAAGGGCTTGTTCTACCGCAGACGGATTAAAACGGTCTGCCATTTCGAATTTTTGTGTCATTTATCTTTTCTCTTTTGATGGATACAAAAAATTGCATATTATGAAAATAATTTTGATAACAGCATCTTAGCTTATAGTTTATCTCCAATTAGTTTGATCGCTACCAGCATCCTCTAGCTGTCTTATAGTATCTCTATAAACATCATTTATGCTCTCAGTTCCATAATTATATTTACTTCTAATTCTTTTTTCTTGAGCAATCCTACGATTTCTGTTTATTTGCTCTATATTCATTTTACGCCTTCTAATTTTCTCTAAAATTTTTCTGATGTATAACAGTATACAAATATAAAATTACCCTGATAAAAATCAAAACCAATGATCTTTACACTAAATATTTTATTCATTTTTATAAGATTCATGCAGTGTGAAGGTATCCATTAGGATACGCATAGAAAAGTACGATAAGTTCTATAACTTCCTGGAGCAATTAAGCTTGAGGGTAGAAATACATTAAAACCCCAATATATTTAGCTATGTTAAGTCTACATATGAAATACTTTCTGATTCTAAAAACCATTTACTTTTACAATAAACTTTTACTGTATTACAATAATGATGTATCATGTTCTACTTTACATCCATGCTAATACCTTCCCTAGCCATTCTTAAAAACTCAGATTTATCTTTATTATTAGAAACTTTAGGAACAAGTTGATTACAAAATTCACAATATACTTCCCATAAATCATTATTTTTTCATATAACTCTCTTATCCTGATTTATTTCTCTATGAAGTTAAATTTTGCTATAAATTCTATCATATAAAAGCTCATCATCATCTGGATAAATCCCCTATCAACTTTTCTCAACTCTACTAACTCCAATCGGACTATTTAAAAATATGACTGCTTGCCCATAGGGTAAGTGATTAGTAAGGAGACTAATTTATCATAATCCCCATTTGTTATAGGACCTAAAATAGCAAATATATTACGGTACTCTGGAGCAAATGAAAAAAATACTCTGCCCAATAGCGTTAGTAAAAATAGTCCTATAATAGACTTTTCACATAGATATAAATAAAATTAGTCCCAATAATAAAAGTTTAATCTTTTCCATTTTTTTCTTTCATCCAAGTTAAAAAAGGGTATCTTAAGTTATTTTTTTGCTGTTGAATAATATTCTCACATTCAGCCATAATTTATCGCCTTACGTAAGCTAAACTCAATCACCCAAAACTCATTTTCATTGGGATAAATTGTTTTAATCACTTCTCGCAATTCCGACAAGCTCATATTTTTCCTGAGCTGCGTGCTGTTCTGTGAGATTATCAAGCATGATCGGCGACACACTTAACACTTCAATGGTGCAGAAATATTGATTATCTTCAAATCGACCAACACGTAAAATATCACCTGCTTTAAAATGGCTTTCAGATTTATCTCGAATAGTGATGGTTTTACGCCCAGTGAGAATATCGGCTTCGAAGCGTTGATAAAAAGGTAATATCGTTCATAAAGTGCGGTCAAAAAAAATCTATTTTTTTATTTTGAGGGCGAATTGAGCACGCCCTCATATTGGTCTGGATGAGATTATTCCTCAATCCCTCTTAATTCATCTTTAATACGTTGAATTTCTAAGAATAAACGGCGTTCTTCTTGACGGCAAAAACTATCACCGCTTACGTTTTTCGCATCGGCAGAACAACGAACTTCTTCGTATTGTTTTTCTAACACATTTAATACGGCTCTTTGCTGTTTACGTTCTGCACTTTCTTTTGGTGCTTTTTCAGTCACTACCACACGTGGTTTCTGAGGGATTGTTGCTTGTTGAGCGATAACAGTCTCTTTTTTCTCAGATACTTTTTCTGCCACATCATCCGCTTTTCGCTTCTTTTTTGACTTCAGCTTTTTGACTACATCAGATTTTTACATCTGCAGTTTTTAATCGTCAGCTTTAACTTCTGCGCTTTCTGTTTTTCTCAGCGACTTTTTTTCGGCTGATTTAGTTTCAGCCACTAATTCTTTTTGATTTTTTTCAACCGCACTTTCTGCTTTTTCTGTTGGTGCAGGTACTCTTACTGCTTTCTCAACTTGAGTTGATGTGTTTTCTTTATTGTCACAAGCAGATAATAAGGTGCTTGCGCCAAGAATAAGGCTTAAAGCCACTTTAGCGTTTAAATTCATGTTAATTTCCTAGGTTTTAAAGTTAAAAATATTAAGTGTTTTCAGTAGAAAGCGTCCAACCTTGCGAGCGAAGAATTTTATAACGTTCACGCGCTTGGGCTTTTTGCGTTTCTTCTACCGGTACAAAATCAATTAATTGTGTAAAGCTGTGGCTAAAATCTGGCACTTCCATTTGCAAATTGATCAGCAAATCTCGACGTTGGGCATTGCGTTTACCTTTCCAACTAATCTCAATTGGCGGCGCATATTGTGTTGCTTCGCCTGAAAGATTATGAGGAACAAACTCGTTCGGATCCCGTTGCCATAATGCTTCATCAATTAAAAATGCTTGCTCTTCTGTTTCGCACGCGATTAAAACTCGCTTGCCTAAACGCCACGCTTGAGCGGCAAGATCACAGGCAAGTTGCTCAACTGTTATCTTCTTTTCTGGATTTAAGAGATAAAATTGTGCGTTTTTTGCCATGATTGCGACTTCTCCATTTATCGTTTTGTAAACTGGCGGATTTTATCAAAAAAGCAGCAAAAAATAAATCATCAACAAGGCGATTAAAGTAAATAGAAAAAACACGGAAATTTTTTACCGCACTTTTATGATCTACATCACAAAAGTAACTTTTAACCTTTATGTTACATTCCATTCATAACTCGCAGGTGTTAGAATTTTCAAGATTTATTTTTATTTTCGATGATAGGAGTATCACATGGCATTTCGTATTGAAAAAGACACTATGGGCGAAGTTCAAGTTCCTGCAGACAAATACTGGGCAGCACAAACCGAACGTTCTCGCAACAACTTCAAAATTGGTCCAGCAGCTTCTATGCCGCACGAAATTATTGAAGCGTTCGGTTATTTGAAAAAAGCCGCTGCTTTCGCAAACTGTGATTTAGGTGTATTACCTGCAGAGAAGCGTGATTTAATCGCAACCGCCTGTGATGAAATCCTTGCAGGAAAATTAGACGACCAATTCCCGTTAGTCATTTGGCAAACCGGTTCAGGTACACAATCAAACATGAACGTGAACGAAGTGGTGGCAAACCGTGCTCACGTTTTACATGGTGGTAAATTAGGCGAAAAATCTTTCGTTCACCCAAATGATGATGTGAACAAATCACAATCTTCAAATGACACTTTCCCAACTGCAATGCACATTGCCGCATACAAAAAAGTGGTTGAACACACCATTCCTTGCGTAGAACGTTTACAAAAAACTTTCGCTAAAAAATCTGCAGAATTTAAAGATGTGGTAAAAATTGGCCGCACTCACTTAATGGATGCAACTCCATTAACATTAGGTCAAGAATTCTCTGCATACGCCGCACAATTAGATTTCGGTTTACGTGCACTAAGAAATACCCTTCCACACTTAAGCCAGTTAGCACTTGGTGGTACCGCTGTAGGTACAGGTTTAAATACACCAAAAGGCTATGATGTGAAAGTGGCGGATTACATCGCACAATTCACTGGCTTACCATTTGTGACTGCGGAAAACAAATTCGAAGCGTTAGCTGCACACGATGCAATCGTTGAAACTCACGGTGCAATTAAACAATTAGCGATGAGTTTATTCAAAATTGCAAACGACATTCGTTTATTAGCATCTGGCCCTCGTTCTGGTATCGGTGAAATCTTAATTCCTGAAAATGAACCAGGTTCTTCAATCATGCCGGGTAAAGTGAATCCTACTCAATGTGAAGCATTAACCATGGTATGTGCACAAGTATTCGGTAACGATACCACTATCGCATTTGTTGGCTCACAAGGTCACTTCCAATTAAACGTATTTAACCCTGTAATGGTGGCGAACTTTCTTACAATCTGCACAATTATTAGGTGATGCTTGCGTATCATTTGATGAACACTGTGCAACCGGTATTCAACCAAACTACCCACGCATTAAACAACAATTGGAAATTCATTGATGTTAGTGACCGCACTTAATACACACATCGGTTACGAAAATGCAGCGAAAATTGCGAAAACTGCACACAAAAATGGTACAACCCTACGTGAAGAAGCGATTAACTTAGGCTTAGTTTCAGCCGAAGATTTCGATAAATGGGTTCGTCCAGAAGATATGGTGGGTAGCTTAAAATAAACTCAGCCCATAATTTGGTGTCAAAGGCAGGTATATCCTGCCTTTTTATTTGTTTTTTTAAAGGGCTTTTTTGTTATAATCACGGCAATATTTTTGACATGAAAAAAACTATGAAACTGAAATTTATTATTGCTGCCATTTCAGCCTTATTTTCCACCGCACTTTTTGCCCAATGGCAACCGGTCGGCAATGCTGAATACACATGGGGGCCATTCCATGTTTATACTGTCGGCTTATATTCTGAAACGGGTTCCTATGAAAACAATGAACGTCCATTAATGTTTTCGATTAAATATGAAAAACCAGTAGAAGGAAAAAACTTCGCCATTGCTTTAACCAAAGAAATGGAATCACAAAATTTAAGTAAAGATGACACCACGGCATGGCTCAAAAAAATGCAGGAAATCTTCCCTGATTTTTCACCAAACGACATCTTAAATTTTGTTGCCTTAGCGGATAAAGGCTATTTTGTGTTGAATGATACCGTGTTAGATCATGAATTCGATCAAAAATTTACACAAGCGTTTATTGATGTGTGGCTTTCAGATAAAAGTAGTTTTATCAAATTACAACCGCAATTATCAGGTAAAGAAAAACCGGCTCACGATAGCAAAGAATTTCAACATCAACCAGCAAGCGAGCCTTTTGATGAAGAAAATACGATGCCGGAATTACCACCAAATTACGATTTTAAACAAGACGCAAAAGGATAAACAACAAGGGCGAACATGATATGGTTCGCCCTTTTCTTTTATTGTTTCACTTGCTGTTCTAAAAACAAGATCATCTGCAATGCAATATCAATGCCACTGGTTTTCTCAATCATTTCTAACCCCGGGCTAGCATTCACTTCAAGCACCAATAACCCTTCTTTTGAACGAATCAAATCAACACCGGCTACCGCAAGCCCTAAGGCTTTAGTTGCACGAATGGCGATGGATTTTTCCTCTTCAGTGAGTTTAACTTTTTCTGCAGTGCCACCACGATGAAAATTTGCACGAAACTCGCCATCTTGTCCAATACGCTGCATTGTGGCGACGACTTTATCACCGATCACAAAACAGCGAATATCTGTCCCTTTTGCCTCTTCGACAAAATCTTGTAACAAGACAGGGACATTCGCATCTTTTAACGTTTCTAAAATACTGACCGCACTTTGTGGATGTTCGGCTAAGATCACGCCAATACCTTGTGAGCCTTTTAAGGTTTTAATAATCATTGGCGCGGTTGTTTGCTTAATGGCTTGTTTCGGCTCAACTTCACAACCTGATAAGACTGAATTTGGTACGGCAATCCTTTGCTCTAATAACATCTGCAAACTTCGCCATTTATCGCGAGCGGCTAAAAATGCTTGTTCTTTATTAAGGCAATAGACGCCTTTTCCTTGGAAATGACGCAATACCGCACAGCCCATTTGGGTGCTTGTCGTCCCAAAGCGTGGCAACACAGCATCATAATCAGGCAATAAATAAAGCTCACTTTCTGCATTTTGTTGATAATACAAAGAAAAGTGCGGTTGATTTTTGTCGAGTTTTAAAATGCAACGATTAGGATCCAAAATATCCATTTGATGCCCGCAACTTTCTGCTGCTTCTTTTAAACGCTGGCAGCTATAAAGGCGAGTCTCACGGCAAAGCATCAATAATTTCATTCAGCTATATCCTTAGAAAAAGAGGAGTTGATATATTACACCAATCACAATAATCCTGAAAAATGATTTCTGCTTTTGTGGAAATAGAGTAAAATCATTAGGAATTTTGTTTAAATAAAAGGAAAATTTTATGTTCGTAGTTATTTTTGGTCGTCCAGGCTGCCCTTATTGTGTACGTGCAAAAAACCTTGCTGAAAAATTAAAAGGTGAAGTAGCGGATTTCGATTATCGCTATGTAGATATTATCGCTGAAGGCATTTCTAAAGCAGATTTATCAAAATCTGTCGGTAAAGAAGTGGAAACTGTGCCACAAATCTTTATCGATGAAAAACCAATCGGCGGTTGCACTGATTTCGAAGCATTAATGAAAGAACAATTTAACGTTGTTGCTTAATTATTGCTAAAAATATAAAAGTGCGGTTAATTTCAACCGCACTTTTTTATTTCATCTTAGTTAATTTGTAACGAGATCGCCCAATCCCATTCTGTTTCATTCAAACGATATTGCGCTTTTAACGCAGGTCCACAAGAGTTAGAACCTACCCCACTCATTTTATAATCCACACACAAGATTGTACTGCCACTTTTCTCCAAATCATATTGGTGCTTTTTACTGCCCAATTCTTCTTGAGAATAAGGAGAAACATTCATACTAAAAGGCGCATTACTTTGCACAGTAAAGCAATCTGACGAATTCGCCACCTTTACATCAAGACAACCATAGTGACTGCCATTTTCTTGTGGTTTTAAATAAGGCACATGATTGCTTTCTGGTGTTGTCTTATAACGACCGAAAGCCGTGGCGTGATGTTTATCCAGATAACTTTCCGTTGGGCCATAGCCCACATACTCCACTTGATTAAATCCTTGGTTAAGGAAAAAACGCAAGCCAAAACGTGGTAAGAATGGCAAGTGCGGTTGTTTTTCAGCATGAATATTGATGCGAAGTAGCCCATTTTGCTCAATACGATACACCACATTCAATGTCAGAATTCGCGCTTTTGATACGGCAACCAATCCTAATTTAAAGGTAATTTCAACCGCACTTTCCTGCTCGATTAAACGGTAATCATAAACACGACTCGTCGCACGATCGTAACCCGCAGCAAGCCAATGTGCTTTCATTAAACTATCGTTATCCAAAGGCGCTCGCCAAATATTAAAATCGGCAGGTTGATTCAACCAAGGCTCGCCAGCTTTACGAATTTGTTGAATAGTACCTTTATATTGATCAAACTGGTATTCAATATCTGCTGCTTTAACTGAAATTAAATTGGCATATTCTGAAACAGAAATCGATTGGATATTTGATTTGATCTCATCAGCGAATAAATGTGATTGCGCCGACAAAATAATCTGATCAAATCCCAAACTATGTCCTTGGGGAATTAAGCCCGTTTCTGTTTTTTGATGATAGGTCAATGTTAAAACTTGTAATGAACCTTTACTTGACGGCAATGTTAAAGGCAAAAGTGCGGTTGATTTTGGTGCAATTTTTAAACCATCTATTTGGCCTTCTTGTATAACAGCAAAATCTTCGGTGATTTGATAATGAATCGAAATGGCCTCTGCCGCATCCGTAAAATCCAAATAATTTTTGAGTTCAATATGGCCATTTTTTAATGTAGCGCGAAGTGGACGATACACATTTTTGTATTCCAACAAATTGCTTTGAATTTGACGATCTGCCGTCACTAATCCATCGGCACAAAAATTACCGTCATTCGGTGTGTCATTAAAATCCCCGCCATAGCCCATCTTGCTTGAGTTTGGCAAATAAGGCGAATGATTGCACCACTCCCACACAAAGCCACCACAAGCGCCAGCATGTCGTTCCATAGCTTGGAAATAATCTTCCGTGTCCCCGCAAGAATTCCCCATCGCATGCAAATATTCACAAAAAAGATATGGCTTTTGATTTTGGGCATCGGCAAAATAAGCATCTAATTCTTCCGTGCTGGTGTACATTTCGCTATGAAAATCTAAATTGGATGTGTCATTTTGATGGGCTGAATGTTGAAAGATCGCATTTCATAATGCACTAAGCGACTTGGATCGCGCTGTTTCACCCAAGCTGCTGCTTGCTCAAAATTCTCGCCATAACCACTTTCATTTCCCAATGACCAAATCACAACAGAAGGACGATTTTTATCTCGCTCAACATTGGCATAAGTGCGGTCTAAAATGGCTTGATTAAATTCAGGGCTTCGAGCCATATAGCAATAATTGTCGATTGTTTTTTGACGAATTGCGTCATGATCAATCTCTGTTTTTACCCCTAACAAAATACTTGTTTCTGGCGACTCTACATAAACAGCATTCGTGCCGTGTGATTCGATATCACTTTCCGCAATCACATAAAAACCATATTCATCGCACAATTCAGTAAACCAAGGTGCATTCGGATAATGCGCTGTGCGAATGGCATTTAAATTATGCTGTTTCATTAAGCGTAAATCTTGCAACGCTTGTTCTCGACTGATGACATAACCCGTTTTCGGATCGCTATCATGACGATTCACACCTTTAAACTTAATGGCTTGTCCATTAAATAGCATGACGCCATTTTTGACTTCAATATGACGCAAGCCGACCTTTTGGCAAATCACTTCGGAGCCATATTGCAAAATCAGCGTGTATAAACGAGGATTCTCCGCATGCCATAATTGTGCATTTTCAATTTCAGCATGAAATACGTGTCCTTTTTGTTCTGTTATCAATTTGCCTTGAGGATCAAATAATTGCCAAGAAATGGGTTGTTCGCGTTCTGCAAACTGACAGGCTACATATAATTGAGCCTTGGTAAGCTCTTGATTCAATTGCGTTTGAATGAAGAAAATCTTGTAAGTAATTTTTTTCTCGCTCTAACAGATAAACATCTCGAAAAATACCAGACATTCGGAATTTGTCTTGGTCTTCCAAATAACTACCATCACACCATTTCAACACTAAAACATGTAAGTGATTTTCACCTTGTTCTAAAAAGTCAGTGATATCAAATTCACTGGTGCAATGACTAATTTGGCTATAACCCACAAGTTGTTGATTCACATAGACAAATAAGCAGCTATCTACCCCTTCAAAATTTAAGAGATACCGTTTTTCTGCATTGATTTCGACATTAAAAACGCGATGATATAAACCACAAGGATTTTCAATGGGCACATAAGGTGGATCAAAAGGGAAAGGATAATTTACATTTGTATATTGATGATTATCGTAACCATGATTTTGCCAATTTGAAGGAACGGGGATTTTATCTGTAAATGAAATATGAAGGAAATCTTGAGGCAAGTGAGTATAGCTTTCAAAATAAGCAAAATCCCATTCACCATTTAGTAAGGTAAAGTAAGGGGAAAATTCTCGTGTCTTTTTGACCGCACTTTCTGTTGAAGAAAAAGGAATAAAATAAGCATGATGTGGTGTGGTATTCACGTGTAAGGTTTGCGGATCTTCAAAATAGCGAGGCAACAACATAAAAACTCCCAATGCAATTTAGACACATAAAAAGGGCGCCAAGAATGACGCCACTATACCTAAAATCTTCGACTAATCTAGTGATAAGTTCACAAATCGTGATACTTATCACATTAATTTTTATGGCAATTTTGCCAAGAAGGCATAACCGCCTTTTTCACTCATTATTTCAACATTAGAATCCGCTGTAATGAATGCTGATTCACCTTGTTTTAAGGTAAGTGCGGCTGATTTTTCTTGTGTTTTTAGCTCGCCTTGCATCACTAACAAAATACCTGCACTTTGAAGATTCACTTTAGTATGCTGTTCTGGTTCAATACGAATTTGAGCTAAAGCAAAATCTTTTACTGGCGTTTTATAAGTAAATTCTGACTGATTTTGAGGTGCTGCTGAGATAATTTGAGGTGTTACTTCACGACAATCCACAATTTTTAATAATTCGACAATATCGACATATTTTGGTGTTAAGCCACCACGAATCACATTATCGGAACAGGCCATTAACTCCACGTTTTGTCCGCGAAGGTAAGCATGAGGAATACCCGCATCTTGGAAAATGCCCTCTCCTTCTTTTAAATGCACAATATTAAAGAGATAAAAACACACCAAGCCGGCATCTAATTTTTCAGGCAAAATTGCCATGGCTTCCATGGTATAAAGCATCCAATAATCAGGATTATGTAGCGTCAACTCACCATTTTTATAAGGCTGTTGATTAGCTTCAATAATAGGTAATAGCCAATTTGCGAGCGTTGATTGATCCGCCAACATCACATCCGCATAAAATTCAGCAAGGCTTTGTGTGCTTAGTTTTTCAGCCAAAGGTTGCAAAGAGGGGCGTGCATTTAATGTGGCAAGAATTTGAGATTTTGTTTTAAAACCATGTAAAAGCCAGAAATCAGATAAAGCAATCATCATTTCTGGTTTGTGATTTCGATCTTTATAAGTCCGCGTACCGTCTGTTAATACCACGCCTTTTGCATTCTCAGCCTCAAAGCCCTTTTCAGCTTGCGCTTTAGTTGGATGCAATTGAATCGACAACGGCTTTTCAACATCTAAAATCTTTAACAAATAAGGGAGTTCATCACCAAATTGCTGACGACTTGCTTGCCCAAGTGCGGTCGGATTTTGCGATAAAAATTCAATAAGGGATTGTTTACCTGTTACATTCTCAATTTCAGAAGGTGCTGATGGATGCGCGCCTAACCACCACTCAGCACAAGGTTGATCTTTCGCTGAATTTAATCCAATCAATGATGCAATATAGTTTTTTCCGCCCCAAGCATAATGCTGTACTTGGCCAGTTAATCGATAAATCATTTTTGCCTTCTTTAAAAAGAATAAGTATAAAAAAATCCGCTCATTTAAAGCGGATCTTTTAATCAGTAAATCTTATTTTGTTAAACTTAAAACAACAGATTCTCCAGCAATCACTTCACCCGATTTTTTCTCGATAGATGAAATTTCGTCCATGTTAGAGATAACCACTGGTGTTAAAACTGATTTTGCTTTTGATTCTAATGTTGCTAAATCAAATTCGATTACTGTGTCGCCGCGTTTTACGCTTTGACCTTCGTGTGCGATGCGAGTGAATCCTTCACCTTTTAATTCAACGGTATCAATACCGAAGTGAACGAATAATTCAACACCCTCTTTTGATTCCATTGAAAAAGCGTGGTTGGTTTCAAAAATTTTACCAATTACACCATCAACAGGCGCAACAATTTTGTTACCTGTTGGGCGAATCGCGATACCATCACCCACGATTTTTTCAGAGAAAACAACATCTGGTACATCTTCGATATTTACAATCTCACCAGAAAGTGGCGCATAAATTTCTACTTCCACTGATTTGTTTTCTTTTGAACCAAATAATTTGTCAAATAAGCCCATTTTAATCTCCTATCTATTAAAGATGGCTGGTATTTTAACGTAAAACTCTGTTTTTGTATCTAGTTTAACGACTTTTCTGCTAAAAAAGCTTGAATTAATTGCTCAATTTCAGCTGCTGTTGGTTTTTGTAATGCTTCATCAGCCAATGCTTTCAGCCTCTTGGTAACTCACATGACGCACTAATTTCTTAATATGTGGCACAGAAATCGCACTCATACTAAACTCATCTAAGCCCATACCAAGTAACAATAAAGTTGCACGTTCATCACCAGCTAACTCACCACACATACCCAGTCCATTTGCCTTCGGCATGGGATGCATCAATCACTTGTTTAATCAAACCAAGTACTGAAGGTGACATTGGATTGTATAAGTGAGAAATTAATTCGTTACCACGGTCAACGGCTAAGGTATATTGGGTTAAATCGTTTGTACCAATACTGAAGAAATCCACTTCTTTGGCTAAGAATTTCGCATTCACTGCTGCAGATGGGGTCTCAACCATGACACCCACTTGGATGTTTTCATCAAAAGCTTTACCCTCCGCGCGCAATTCTGCTTTTAAGGTTTCAAGCACGGATTTTAACTCGCGAATTTCTTCTACCGAAATAATCATCGGGAACATCACGGCAAGTTTACCAAATGCAGATGCACGCAATACGGCTCTTAATTGTGCACGTAAAATTTCACGACGATCAAGGGCAATACGGATTGCACGCCATCCAAGGAATGGGTTCATTTCTTTTGGTAAATTTAAATATGGGAGCTCTTTATCACCACCGATATCCATGGTACGTAATACCACTAGACGCCCTTCCATTGCTTCAACCACTTCTTTATAAGCAATGAATTGCTCTTCTTCGCTTGGTAATTGATCACGATCCATAAAGAGGAATTCTGTACGGTATAAACCTACTCCTTCTGCACCATTACGGTGTGCACCTTCGCAATCGCGAATCGTACCAATATTCGCTACCACTTCGACTTTATGACCATCAAGGGTCACTGCAGGTAAATCTTTTAATTTCGCTAATTCTGCTTTTTCTTCAGCAAGTTTTGCTTCTAGTGTTTTTAATTCATCGATTTCAGCTTGAGTCGGATTCACGTAAACACGGTTGTTCACGGCATCTAAAATAAGATAATCACCCGTATTCACTCGAGCTGTGACATCATTTGTCCCAACAATGGCCGGTAATTCAAGTGAACGAGCCATAATTGAGGTGTGAGATGTTCTACCACCAATATCAGTGATAAAACCTAATACTTTTTCTAAGTTTAATTGAGCGGTTTCTGACGGGGTTAAATCGTAAGCCACAAGGATAGACTCTTCGGCAATATCACCAAGATCTACGATGTGCATACCTAAAATATTTTTGATTAAACGATTACCGATATCACGGATATCACCCGCACGTTCTTTTAAGTATTCATCATCAATTTCAGACAACATTTCAACTTGTTGATCAATGATTTTACTTGCAGCGACACTCGCATTCACTTTGTGTGAACGAAGATAATCAAGAATTTCATCTTCTAATTCTTCGTCTTCAAGGATCATTAAATGGCCTTCAAAGATCGCCGCTTTTTCTTCACCTAAAGATTTTAATGCGCGTTGATGAATGGAAGTAAGTTGCTCAACAGCAGCTTCACGACCCGCATAAAAACGAGCGACTTCTGCGTCGATTTGATCTTCTGAAATTTTTTGGAAATCCAGAACAATTTTTTCTTCTTTTAATACTAAAGCTTTACCAAAAACGATACCTGGCGATGCTGGGATACCTGTAATCATAATTTTACATTCCGAAATAATTTATTAAAGGCTAAATAAACAATAGCCACAGAATAGGAATCCTGTGGCTATCGTCAATTATTCTAAAGTAGGAATTAATGCTACTAAATGTTCAACGGCTTGTTGTTCGTCTTCACCTTCAGCCGAGATGGTGATTACAGTTCCTTGCGTCAAACCTAAGGTTTGTAGCTTAAATAAGCTTTTCGCACTTGCACTTTTTCCACCAGAAGTGACTGTTACATCAGAAGCAAAGGCTTTCGCTTCTTTCACAAATTGCGCCGCTGGACGGGTGTGTAAACCATTAGGGGCTGTAATTTCTACATCTTTTGAGAACATAATGTTACCTCTATTTAGTAATAGTAAAATTTAAGCAATTTAATCTATAAATCGTTGGTAGTATCGCTATTAAATGCCCAATAATCAAGGCAAAACACAAAAAAAATTGAGCTACATCACAAAATTTAAACCTTTGCATACCCAATTTGAGTAAAAGATATACTACACAGAAAAATGGCGTTGTGATTTCGTCTCACTCAAGCTTTCAATGAGGCGATGATAATTCTCATAGCGTATTGGTGAAATCCGACCTGCTTCAACAGCTCACGTAATGCACAACCTGGATCATTCAAATGTTTACAATCACGGAACTTACACGTGCCTAAGACATATTGAAATTCACGATAGCCTTTGGTGATCTGCTCTGGCTCCAAATGCCATAAACCAAACTCACGAATGCCTGGTGAGTCAATCAAATTTCCACCTTGTGGCAAATGATATAAACGAGAGGAAGTTGTGGTATGTTGCCCCAAGCCTGAGGTTTCACTGATGCCACCGACTTGTGCATTGACTGTTGGTAAAATATGGTTAATTAAACTGGATTTGCCTACCCCTGACTGCCCCACAAAAATGGATGTTCCGTCACTTAAAAGTGCGGTCAATTTTTCCATATTTTTTCCGGTTTCAGCAGAAATGATAATGGTCTGATAACCAATATCACGGTAAATCTGTAATTGGCTTTCCACTTCCTGCTCTTGCTCGACATTCAGTAAATCGCCTTTATTCACCACAATGACAGGTTCGATGCCTGCATTTTCACACACCACTAAATAACGATCGATAATATTGAGTGAAAGTACCGGCACTACCGCTGAAACAATAATAATACGATCGATATTGGCCGCGATTGGTTTCAACCCATCATAGTAATCTGGACGAGCAATTTCATTTTGTCTTGGGTGAATAGCTTCAATCACCCCACTCACACCTTGGAGCTGTTCATTGCCCTGTCGCCAAATTACTTTGTCTCCAACTACGAGACTAGAAAGTGTACGACGTAAATTACAACGGAAAATTTCGCCTTGTGCATTTTCCACATCTGCATGAACTGAATAACGCGTAACGACTATTCCATCTTGGCTTTCTCCTAGCATATCATCTTGCCATTCCACTTCTTTCTTCTTGTGGCGATGCAAGGCTTTCGCGTTATTTGATTGAATTCGACGAGTTTGATTTTGCGTTAGTTTACGTTTGCTCATAAAGTGCGGTCGTTTTTTCCGATGTTTTTCGTTAAAATAAACGGGATTAAAAATGTTTATAGGATACCTTATATTATGCAATTAGATAAACAAAATCTGATTTGGATCGATTTAGAAATGACAGGATTAGATCCTGAAAAAGAACGCATTATTGAAATCGCAACCATTGTGACAGATAAAGATCTCAATATTTTAGCTGAAGGACCTGTGATTGCCGTTCATCAAAGTGATGAATTATTAAACAAAATGTCGGAATGGTGCGTAAAAACCCACACAGCAAATGGCTTAGTTGACCGTGTTAAAGCGAGCAAACTCACTGAACGTGCAGCAGAATTACAAACATTAGATTTTTTAAAACGCTGGGTGCCGAAAGGTGCTTCACCGATTTGTGGCAACAGCATCGCACAAGATAAACGCTTTCTTTATAAATATATGCCTGATTTAGCCGATTATTTCCACTATCGTCATGTGGATGTCAGTACATTAAAAGAATTGGCTTCTCGCTGGAAACCAGAAATTTTAGATGGATTTAAAAAAGGCAATACTCATTTAGCTCTTGATGATATTCGTGAATCAATTAAAGAGTTAGCTTACTACCGTGAGCACTTTATTAATCTGGGTTGATGAAAACTTAGGCAAACTCAATCATTTGCGAAATCTGCGCTTGCGTTGAATAAATTTTTTCGTATAATGTTGCCTCATTCACCAATGTGAAATGCGGGAATAGCTCAGTTGGTAGAGCACGACCTTGCCAAGGTCGGGGTCGCGAGTTCGAGCCTCGTTTCCCGCTCCAAATTTTCACATGAATGCCCTGCGGGAATAGCTCAGTTGGTAGAGCACGACCTTGCCAAGGTCGGGGTCGCGAGTTCGAGCCTCGTTTCCCGCTCCAAATTCTCAATCCGTTGCTGAAAAGCAGCGGATTTTTTATTGTATTTTCCCTACATATTCCCTTCAAAATACGATAAAATCCCCCAGAAACTTTAACCTAAAAAATCACTCTAATAATGACCGAATTAACCCAATACATTCCTGATGAAGGCACGATGCTCCGTTTTGGTAAAAAACTCGCAGAAGTGCTTGTAAAACAACCGAAAGATAACGCTATTGTGCTTTATTTTAATGGCGATCTTGGTGCAGGGAAAACCACCCTGACTCGTGGAATGGTGCAAGGTTTAGGCTACCAAGGCAATGTCAAAAGTCCTACTTATACCTTAGTTGAAGAATATAGCATTGCAGGGAAAATGATTTATCACTTTGATTTATATCGTCTTGCCGCTCCTGAAGAATTGGAATTTATGGGTATTCGTGATTATTTCAGCCAAAATTGCATCTGCTTAATCGAATGGGCAGAAAAAGGTGAAGGTATCTTGCCTGGAGCTGATTTATTGGTGAATATTGACTATTACGACGATGCTCGCAACATTACGCTAATTGCTCAAAACTCAGTGGGCGAGTATATTCTGACACAACTATAAAATTGATTTACATGAAAGCAAAATTTTCGTTTCTTTTTGGAATATTTTCTCTAATTTCTACCACCGTATTTGCTGCCCCACAATGGACAATTGCTATTGATCCTGGCCACGGCGGTAAAGATCCCGGTGCTATCGGAAAAAATCTCGGCATTTATGAAAAAAATGTCACCCTTTCGATTGCTCGAGAATTAAAAGCCTTATTAGATAAAGATCCTAATTTCAAAGGCGTCTTAACACGCAGTAGCGATTACTACATTTCTGTACCAGAACGCTCTGAAATTGCACGTAAATATAAAGCAAATTTTCTCGTGTCTATCCATGCCGACTCCTCTCTTAATGCAGACCAACGTGGTGCATCTGTTTGGGTGCTATCCAATCGCCGTGCCAACGATGAAATGGGTCAATGGTTAGAAGACGATGAAAAACGCTCTGAGCTTTTAGGTGGTGCAGGAAAAGTACTTTCCAATAACAATGACAAATATTTAGATCAAACTGTACTCGACCTGCAATTTGGTCACAGCCAACGCACAGGTTATGAACTCGGCAACAGTATTTTACGTCGCTTTGCTCGCGTGACCTCATTAAGCCGCAGCACACCACAACATGCAAGCCTTGGCGTATTGCGTTCACCCGACATTCCTTCTGTTCTGGTGGAAACAGGCTTCCTTTCCAATATGGAAGAAGAACAAAAACTGAATACCATTGCTTATCGTCGTCGTATTGCTTATATGATTTATGAAGGCTTAGTCGCTTATCGCAATGGTAATTTAAAATCGATTGCTGTTCCACCTAGTGATGAGCAAGACAGCAAATCTACAAAATCAAACGACAAAAATAATGAAAAATCTGACCGCACTTCCGATGTGAAAGACAGCGGTATTCGCCATAAAGTGAAACCAGGTGAAAGCATTGGTAGCCTAGCAAATAAATATGATGTCAAAGTCAGTGAAATCATTGAGTTAAATAAACTGAAACGCAAAGAACTTTGGCTAAATGAAACCATTAAGATTCCTGATAATGGCAAAGGCAAAAAAGCTGAAGAACTAACTAAAAAAGAAGAGAAAAACACCGAAAAATCTGACCGCACTTCCGATGTCAAAGACAGCGGCGTACGTCATAAAGTGAAACCAGGTGAAAGCATTGGTAGCCTGGCGAACAAATATGATGTAAAAGTCAGTGAAATTATTGAGTTAAATAAACTGAAACGTAAAGAACTCTGGTTAAATGAAACCATTAAAATTCCGGATAACGGCAAAGGCAAAAAGGTAGAAGAAAAACCTAAATCGGATGATAAAGCCAAAGCCGATAACAAAGGAAAAAACAGCAAGATTGTTGAAGCTGAAAAAGCGGTTTCTAAAAAAGATAAAAAACAAGAAAAAACCGAGAGTAAAAAAGAGCCTGAGAAAAAAGACAACGATAAAAAAGACACTTCTTCAAAAGGGAATGAGAAGAAAGATAATGGCAAGAAAGAAATCCCACTTTACCATACGGTGAAAGCCGATCAAACTATCTATGCCATCTCTCGTGAATACAATGTACCGGTTAATCGTCTTTTAAAACTGAACCCAACATTGAAAAACGGCAAAGTCGTGACTGGGCAAAAAATCAAACTTAAAGAAAAATAAGGAATCCTATGGCAATCAAAATTCTTTCTCCACAGCTGGCTAATCAGATTGCCGCAGGTGAGGTGGTCGAACGCCCTGCTTCTGTGGTGAAAGAATTGGTGGAAAACAGCCTTGATGCCGGTGCCAATAAAATTCATATTGATATCGAAAACGGCGGCGCCAGCCTGATTCGTATTCGAGATAATGGCAGCGGTATTCCTAAAGAAGAATTAAGTCTCGCACTCGCTCGACACGCAACTAGTAAAATTGCCGATCTCGATGATCTCGAAGCCATCTTAAGTTTAGGTTTCCGCGGTGAAGCCCTTGCCAGTATCAGCTCGGTTTCTCGTCTCACGCTTACCTCTCGCACAGCTGAGCAAAATGAAGCGTGGCAGGTTTATGCACAAGGACGAGAGATGGAAACCACAATTAAACCTGCGTCTCATCCAGTCGGCACGACAGTTGAAGTCGCGAATCTCTTTTTTAACACGCCTGCTCGTCGTAAATTCTTACGCACTGATAAAACAGAATTTGCTCATATTGATGAAGTCATTCGCCGAATTGCTTTAGCAAAATTCAATATCGCTTTTACGCTCACTCATAATGGCAAAATTATTCGACAATATCGTCCAGCAACGAATGAAGAACAACAGCTCAAACGTGTTGCCGCCATTTGTGGCGATGATTTTGTGCAACATGCCTTACGCATTGATTGGAAACATGATGATTTGCATCTTTCTGGCTGGGTGGCGACACCTGAATTTACACGTTCTCAAAATGATTTGAGCTATTGCTATATCAATGGACGAATGGTGCGCGATAAAGTGATCACCCATGCAATTCGTCAAGCTTATGCGGAGCATTTACATACTGAGCAATACCCTGCATTTGTACTATTTATCGATCTCAATCCACATGATGTCGATGTCAACGTGCACCCAACAAAACACGAGGTGCGTTTCCATCAAGCTCGCTTAATTCATGACTTTATCTGCCAAGGCGTAACAAATGCACTCAATGCTATTCCTCAAACTGAATTAGATTTAGCACCAGTGATGACTGAAGCAAGAGAGCCTTCGCCTTCGTATCAAACCCACTATGAACCGAAACCCAATCGTGCAGCGGCAGGGCAAAATATTTTCGCCTCAAATTATCATCAATCTCGTGAAAAACAATCGGAAAATCGACCTCACTTTTCAAACCGTAGTGAATACCTTCCGTCATATAGTTATCGCGAACAACCTACAAAGACGGAACAACGATTATATGGGGAATTAGTACGTCCTGTGGAAAATTCTCAAGTTTTAACAAAGTCAGTCGTTGAACAACTCCCACAGACAAGTGAACCAGGCTATTTACGCGCATTAGCATTAATTGAAAATAAAGCGTTGCTTTTACAACAAAATCAGCAGTTTTATTTGATGTCATTAGCTAAATTGCAAACCTTAAATTATGAATTAACCTTACAACAAGGTGAAATTTCACAACAGCCATTGCTCATTCCGATTATTTTTCGCTTAGATGAAAAACAATTTGAACAATGGAAAAAACAAAAAGCCTTTTTTCAGCAAAGTGGTTTTGAATTTATTGAAAATGAAGCTCAGCTACGTCTTACATTAAACAAAGTCCCTGCGGTTTTACGTACACAAAATTTACAAAAATGTGTGGTAAGCCTACTTGCTGAACATCTAGAAAATATGCCTGATTTTCTGACCACACTTTGTCAAACACTAGAGATGAAACCGATTCAAGTATTAGCGGATGCGGTCAGCTTATTAAGTGAAACGGAACGCTTACTGAATAAAGCTCATCAAGAAAAATTTAATACATTACTGAAACCGATTAACTGGCAGCCTTTTTTAACTGATTTGTAATATGACACAAAAAACTGACTCCAAACCAACCGCACTTTTTCTGATGGGGCCGACGGCCTCAGGAAAAACAGATCTTGCTATTCAATTACGTCAAAGCCTGCCAGTGGAAGTGATCAGTGTCGATTCTGCATTAATTTATAAAGGCATGGATATTGGTACGGCAAAGCCTTCTAAAGAAGAACTTGTCCTTGCCCCTCACCGCTTAATTGATATTTTAGATCCCGCTGAAAGTTATTCTGCGATGAATTTTCGTGACGATGCGATCAGAGAAATGGCCGATATTACCGCGCAAGGCAAAATTCCACTTTTGGTTGGCGGCACGATGTTGTATTACAAAGCATTGATTGAAGGACTTTCTCCTCTTCCATCTGCTGATGAAAATTTACGCTTAGAAATTGAAGAAAAAGCGCAAAAATTTGGCTGGCCAGTACTTCATCAAGAATTACAAAAAATTGATCCTATTTCAGCTGAGCGTATCAATCCAAATGATTCACAGCGCATTAATCGTGCATTAGAAGTATTCTATTTAACAGGTAAATCATTAACGGAATTAACCGAACAAAAAGGCGAAGAATTGCCTTATCAATTTTTACAATTCGCGATTGCACCAGAAGATCGTGCGGTATTACATCAACGTATTGAACAACGCTTCCATAAAATGATCGAATTAGGCTTCCAAGAAGAAGTAGAAAAACTCTATCAACGAGAAGATCTTCATCCTGATTTGCCTTCTATCCGTTGTGTGGGCTATCGCCAAATGTGGGAATATTTACGAGGTGACTATGATCATGAAGAAATGGTCTTCCGCGGTATTTGTGCAACTCGACAATTAGCCAAACGACAAATCACCTGGCTACGAGGCTGGAAAACACCATTAAATTGGCTAGATAGTCTGCAACCGCAACAAGCCAAAGAAATCGTACTACGCAAGATTGACGAACATTTTAAGGGGTAAATTATGGCGCTTTCACTTCCGCTTTCCACTCAAAAACTCATTCAACTTGGCGAAGTGCTTTGCCAACATTTCCCTGAAATGAATCTTGATGAAATAACCCAACAAATCGAGCGGGACGCGACAGATCTCACGACACCAATCGGACAAATAAACTATGCCATCAGTCTGTCTGATTTCTTGGAAAAAGTCTTAAAAAAACAACCGCACTTTTTAGCCCAATGGTGGCAAACACCTCCTCAATTTTCAGATTGTCAACATTATGCTAGCCGTTTAGCTGACCAACTCTCCACTATCCAAAACGAAGAACAGCTTTACAAAAAGCTACGAAATTTTCGTAATCAAGAAATGGCAAAACTTAGTTTCTGTCAAAGCTTGAATCTTGCCACCGTAGAAGAAATTTTTATTCGTCTTTCTCAACTTGCTGAGAGTCTTATCATTGGTGCGAGAGATTGGCTGTACAAACAAGCTTGCGAAGAAATGGGCACGCCTTGCGATGAAAATGGCAACCCACAGCAACTCTATATTCTTGGCATGGGAAAATTAGGTGGTTTTGAACTAAATTTCTCCTCTGATATTGATTTAATTTTTACTTACCCTTCACAGGGAGAAACCGTTGGTGCAAGACGAGCCATTGACAACGCCAAATTTTTTACCCGTTTAGGACAACGTCTGATCAATGCTTTAGATCAATTCACGCCTGATGGTTTTGTCTATCGTACGGATATGCGCCTTCGCCCTTTTGGTGACAGCGGTGTGCTAGCCTTAAGTTTTTCTGCAATGGAACAGTATTACCAAGATCAAGGGCGAGACTGGGAACGCTATGCCATGATCAAAGGGCGTATTTTAGGAGCCGATGAGCAAGATCCCAATGCAAAAACCTTACAACAATTACTTCGCCCCTTTGTTTATCGCCGTTATATTGATTTTAGTGTGATTCAAGCGTTACGTGAAATGAAAGGTAAAATTGAGCGTGAAGTGCGTCGTCGTGGCTTAAAAGACAATATTAAGTTAGGCGCAGGCGGGATTCGAGAAATCGAATTTATTGTACAAGTTTTTCAGCTAATTCGTGGTGGACGAGAGATCAAACTCCAACAACATGAATTGCTTAAACTTCTCCCTGAAATACGAGATCTCGGTTTAATTACGCCTCAACAATACCGTGAATTAAGAGAAGCTTATATCTTTCTACGACGTACAGAAAACGTGCTGCAAGCCATTGATGACCAACAAACGCAACTACTTCCAACAGATGAAGAAAATCGCCTTAGATTAATGGTCGCTTGTCGAGAATACACTTATTTAGATGAGAACAATCAGGCTACGATAAAATCTTATCCAATTGAAAACTGGGGTGATTTCTATCAAACATTACAGGCACACCAACAAAAAGTGCGGTCAGTTTTTGATGCATTAATTGGTGAAGAAAAAGATGAACCTAACGATGACAATAATCAGTGGATTGATTTTTAGAAGGTGATCTCGATGATATTGAACAAATGCTAGTCGATAATCACATTGATGAAGACGCGATTTCCGATATCTTAGATAAACTTATTCAATTTAAAGATGGGCTTGCGCGCCGGGTTATTGGCTCTCGAGGTCGAGAAGTTTTAGCTCACTTATTGCCAAATATCTTCTCCCAAATATTTGAGCAAAAAAATTACCGCACTTTATTGCCACGCATTCTCAATATTGTCGATAAAATTGCGAGTAGAACGACTTATTTGGAATTGCTCTTAGAAAATCCTCAAGCCATTGAGCAGCTTATTGAACTATGTTCGCAATCACAAATGATTGCCGAACAAGTGGCTCGTTACCCTATTCTACTCGATGAATTATTAAATACTGAAACGCTGCGTAATCCATTGCCGTTCACACAGTATCCTGACGAATTAAAGCAATATATGCTGCGATTACCGCAAGACGATGAAGAACAATTTATTGACGGTTTACGCCAATTTAAACAATCTATTTTATTACGTGTTGCAGCCGCCGATATTCTCGGCGTATTGCCTGTTATGAAAGTGAGCGATCATCTCACTTATCTAGCTGAAGCAATTATTGATGCCGTTGTCAATTTTGCTTGGCAACAAGTCAGTCAACGCTTTGGAGTCCCCGAACATCTTGTAGATAAAACTGAAAAAGGCTTTTTAGTCATTGGCTACGGTAAACTAGGCGGAATTGAACTCGGTTATAAATCTGACTTGGATTTAGTCTTTTTATATCAAGCTGTTGAAGGAGTGACTGTTGGTGGGAAGAAGTCCATTGATAGCAATCAATTCTATTTAAGATTGGCTCAAAAAATTGTTAGCATTTTTAGTATGAACACCAGTGCAGGCGTACTTTACGATATTGATATGCGATTACGTCCTTCAGGCGATGCGGGCTTATTAGGCTGTTCACTTCAAGCATTTGAAAACTATCAACTCAATGAAGCATGGACTTGGGAAAAGCAAGCGCTTGTCCGTAGCCGTGCTATTTTTGGTGAAACTGAATTAAAAGCAGAATTTGAAAAAATTCGCTGTAATGTACTTTCCGCTCAAAGAGATATTAATCAGCTAAAAATCGAAGTAAGAGACATGCGTGAAAAAATGTACGAACATTTATCTCATACAAAAGACGGCTTTTTTAATATCAAAACCGATCGTGGCGGCATTACTGATATTGAATTTATTGCCCAGTATCTGATGCTTGCGAATGCCCCAGCTAATCCAATATTAACCAAATGGTCTGATAACATTCGTATCTTTGATTCAATGGCAGAATATCACATTATTTCTCTCACAGAATGTGAAAAGCTCAAATCCTGCTACGTGACACTACGTAATAAAATTCATCACCTGAACTTATTAGGAAATCCTGTCATTGTTGATGATTCGGCGTTTGCAGAAGAAAGAGAGTTTGTTTGTTCTTTCTGGCAAAAGCTTTTCCATTAAAAGCTAATAATAATATATTTTTTTATATCATTTCTAATGACATAAAAAAAACCGCATATAAAATATGCGGCTTTTAAGTTAATGCAACTATACGAATAAATTCAGAATATTAATGAGTTTTAGCTGCTATAAAATTTTTGAATCCTTGTTCTGCATTTTTAAATGAAGAAATATCACACCTAAATCCTTCTGCATCTACATGTTTTTTAGAGGCGCTGAGTACAGCTTTCTCTAATTTGGAGTCTGATAGAACCATATTATAAAGCTTAATAAAATTATCTTTAACCAACGGAACATTATTTTCTATCATATAAGGACGTAATAAATGACCAAAAAAATACTCTTTAACATAGTTTTGCTCAGGCTGTCCCATATCACGTAAAGTTTTACTTAAACTCTCATCTATAAATTTCTGCCACTTATACGCTATTTTTTGGGGACACGTTTTACTATATGTAGCTGCTATAACACCAGCAACCCCAATTTTCTTTAAATCCCCCTCACTGAACTGAGAGGTTTGCTGAGGTTGCGAAACAACATTAGACACATTTGTATTAGGCAGATTTACACTACTCTCACAGCCTGATATAAATAAAGCAATTGCCATTACTGGAAGTAACTTTTTCATTTTGATTCCTTAATAAGTATTACAAAAAACTTGGTTACCAATTCGATTACAAAAGGTATTTCTTGGTCTATTCTGACCGACACTTTGGATAACCTGATTGTTTTGTTGTTGATATGCTCTATAAGCCGCACTTTGAGAAGCATCAAATTGAACATCTGCACTTGTCACATTAGCACTCACAGCTGTAAGAGCATAAGAATGGCTTGTAGAAGTTACAGGGAATTGATTTCGATATTGCTCAACAGCTCCCCCAACCCAAACAGCTTGACAAGGTTGTACCTGAATAACGCCTCTTTGGATATCTTGTTCTGAAATATCATAATAGGCATTATAAGGAGTATAGCCAACAAACTGTCCTCCGCAGATTAATCTTGCATTTTGTGGCGAAGAGTTATACCAAACATGTAAGCCTGATGAGCAAGCTGACAAAGCAAATATTGCACTAAAAAAATAAGTAATTTTTTTATAATTTAAAAAAACATTTGATTCCTTAGTTTATTAGATTTAAAAGCATGGTTCTTAATCTTTAAAAAAATTATCATTTATTTCAGATAAATATCCATTTTTTTCAAATCAGAGTAAATATAATTTAATAATACAATAGCTTGTTGAATATGTATGAAATTATGAATTTCTACACTTCCTATGACTTTTTATAAGTTCTCCAATTTCAAAAACCAGGTTATTATCTAAATTCTCTTTATTTAATTCTAAAATAGATTGAAAATCTGAATCTTCCCAGGATTTAGATAATTGTGAAAGCATTTGTTTATAATTATCATCCATAATCGTCACCATAATTTTTATTCAGAAAGTTTACTTGATATGTCAATATCAAGTAAAAGGAGTATACTTCTTTGAAAATTTAGAATGTTTAGATGTGTTCTAGGCAAAATTTGTCCCATTTAGAAACGCAATAAGATAAGTAATGTACTAATTAAAAATAAATAAAGAAATGATATAGAAAAACAAAAACCCCAAGCCATTCAGCTCGGGGTTCTACATTCAGTACCTGGCGGTGTCCTACTCTCACATGGGGAAACCCCACACTACCATCGGCGCATCGGCGTTTCACTTCTGAGTTCGGTATGGGGTCAGGTGGGACCACCGCTCTATCGCCGCCAGGATTATTCCTTTAATAACTTTTCTCTCTTTCTGTTCCGCTATCTCTAGCGCTCACAACCAAACAAGCTGATAACCTTCAAAACTTTCTTCTTCTCTTTCGTCTCTGAGTTTCTTTCGTCTTCTCAACACCCAAAACCCTTGAGCGTTGTATAGTTAAGCCTCTCGGGCAATTAGTACATGTTAGCTCAACGGCTCGCACCGCTTACACACCATGCCTATCTACGTCTTAGTCTTAAACAACCCTTACAGATTTTAAATCTGGGAGAACTCATCTCTTGGCAAGTTTCGTGCTTAGATGCTTTCAGCACTTATCTCTTCCGCACTTAGCTACCCGGCAATGCGTCTGGCGACACAACCGGAACACCAGTGGTGCGTCCACTCCGGTCCTCTCGTACTAGGAGCAGCCCCAACCAATTCTCCAACGCCCACGGCAGATAGGGACCGAACTGTCTCACGACGTTCTAAACCCAGCTCGCGTACCACTTTAAATGGCGAACAGCCATACCCTTGGGACCTACTTCAGCCCCAGGATGTGATGAGCCGACATCGAGGTGCCAAACACCGCCGTCGATATGAACTCTTGGGCGGTATCAGCCTGTTATCCCCGGAGTACCTTTTATCCGTTGAGCGATGGCCCTTCCATTCAGAACCACCGGATCACTATGACCTACTTTCGTACCTGCTCGACTTGTCTGTCTCGCAGTTAAGCTTGCTTATACCATTGCACTAACCTGACGATGTCCGACCGTCATTAGCAAACCTTCGTGCTCCTCCGTTACTCTTTGGGAGGAGACCGCCCCAGTCAAACTACCCACCAGACACTGTCCGAGACCACGTTTCGTAATCTTCGTTAGAACATCAAACGTTAAAGGGTGGTATTTCAAGGACGCCTCCACAATCACTGGCGTGACTGCTTCAAAGGCTCCCACCTATCCTACACATCAAAATTCAATGTTCAGTGTCAAGCTATAGTAAAGGTTCACGGGGTCTTTCCGTCTAGCCGCGGGTACACCGCATCTTCACGGCGATTTCAATTTCACTGAGTCTCGGGTGGAGACAGCCTGGCCATCATTATGCCATTCGTGCAGGTCGGAACTTACCCGACAAGGAATTTCGCTACCTTAGGACCGTTATAGTTACGGCCGCCGTTTACTGGGGCTTCGATCAGGAGCTTCTCTTTCGATTACACCATCAATTAACCTTCCAGCACCGGGCAGGCATCACACCCTATACGTCCACTTTCGTGTTTGCAGAGTGCTGTGTTTTTAATAAACAGTTGCAGCCAGCTGGTATCTTCGACCGGTTCAACCTTCATCCGCAAGGGACTACAATCTACGCCGGCGCACCTTCTCCCGAAGTTACGGTGCTATTTTTGCCCTAGTTCCTTCACCCGAGTTCTCTCAAGCGCCTGAGTATTCTCTACCTGACCACCTGTGTCGGTTTTTCAGTACGGTTTAGATAAACCTGAAGCTTAGTGGCTTTTTCCTGGAAGTGTGGTATCGGTTACTTCAGCTCCGTAGAGCCTCGTCATCATCTCTCAGTGTTTAATAGAAGTCCGGATTTGCCTAAACTTCCCACCTACAAACTTAAACGCACATATCCAACAGTGCGATAACCCTAACCTGCTCCGTCCCCACATCGCAGTTTATCCAAGTACGGGAATATTAACCCGTTTCCCATCGACTACGCTTTTCAGCCTCGCCTTAGGGGCCGACTCACCCTGCCCCGATTAACGTTGGACAGGAACCCTTGGTCTTCCGGCGAACGGGTTTTTCACCCGTTTTATCGTTACTTATGTCAGCATTCGCACTTCTGATACGTCCAGCAAACCTCTCGATTCACCTTCATCCGCTTACAGAACGCTCCCCTACCCAACAGACTTTCGTCTGATGCCGCAGCTTCGGTGCTATATTTGAGCCCCGTTACATCTTCCGCGCAGGCCGACTCGACTAGTGAGCTATTACGCTTTCTTTAAATGATGGCTGCTTCTAAGCCAACATCCTAGCTGTCTAAGCCTTCCCACTTCGTTTCCCACTTAATATAGACTTTGGGACCTTAGCTGGCGGTCTGGGTTGTTTCCCTCCACGACGGACGTTAGCACCCGCCGTGTGTCTCCTGAGTATCACTCTTCGGTATTCGTAGTTTGCATCGGGTTGGTAATCCGGGATGGACCCCCTAGCCGAAACAGTGCTCTACCCCCGAAGGTGTCCGCTCAAGGCTCTACCTAAATAGATTTCGGGGAGAACCAGCTATCTCCCGGTTTGATTGGCCTTTCACCCCCAGCCACAAGTCATCCGCTAATTTTTCAACATTAGTCGGTTCGGTCCTCCAGTTAGTGTTACCCAACCTTCAACCTGCCCATGGCTAGATCACCGGGTTTCGGGTCTATACCTTGCAACTATTCGCCCAGTTAAGACTCGGTTTCCCTTCGGCTCCCCTATTCGGTTAACCTCGCTACAAAATATAAGTCGCTGACCCATTATACAAAAGGTACGCAGTCACCCTTAAAGGGCTCCCACTGCTTGTACGTACAAGGTTTCAGGTTCTATTTCACTCCCCTCACCGGGGTTCTTTTCGCCTTTCCTTCACAGTACTGGTTCACTATCGGTCAATCAGGAGTATTTAGCCTTGGAGGATGGTCCCCCCATCTTCAAACAGGATATCACGTGTCCCGCCCCTACTTATCGTTAGCTTAGTACCATGACCTGGACTTCGAGTACGGGGCTATCACCCTGTATCGCCAAGCTTCCCAGCTTGTTCCTCTGTCTCTGTCATTATCACTAACAGGCTCCTTCGCGTTCGCTCGCCGCTACTAACGAAATCTCGGTTGATTTCTTTTCCTCGGGGTACTTAGATGTTTCAGTTCTCCCGGTTTGCCCTCACTTACCCTATGTATTCAGTAAGTGATAGTAGATTCTTCATCTACTGGGTTTCCCCATTCGGATATCTTGGATTAAACGCCTCTTATCGACTCATCCAAGCTTTTCGCAGATTAGCACGTCCTTCATCGCCTCTGATTGCCAAGGCATCCACCTTGTACGCTTAGTCACTTAACTATACAACCTCAAAAATTCTTGATGTTGTGTTTTTCAACTAAACACTTGATTGCTTTTGTTCAATCAAGATTTTTATTCTTACTCAGACTTTTTTTCTTATCCTTAAAAGGACTTGAAAGTCTCTTCAGTTTTTCAGCTTGTTTCCTGGTTGTTAAAGAACAGAAGATAATAAAGTTATCTTTATTTGGCGTCCCCACGGGGATTCGAACCCCGGTTACCGCCGTGAAAGGGCGATGTCCTAGGCCTCTAGACGATGGGGACAACAAATAAAGATACTCTATCTTACATTTTGCTTACGCACTTTTCTCTCTTCATTTATTTTTCTACAATATATCAATCAATCTGTGTGGACACTTATTGTCTCTCGTTTTTGGTAAGGAGGTGATCCAACCGCAGGTTCCCCTACGGTTACCTTGTTACGACTTCACCCCAGTCATGAATCATACCGTGGTAAACGCCCTCCCGAAGGTTAAGCTATCTACTTCTGGTACAACCCACTCCCATGGTGTGACGGGCGGTGTGTACAAGGCCCGGGAACGTATTCACCGCAACATTCTGATTTGCGATTACTAGCGATTCCGACTTCATGGAGTCGAGTTGCAGACTCCAATCCGGACTTAGACGTACTTTGTGAGATTCGCTCCAGCTCGCACTATCGCTTCCCTCTGTATACGCCATTGTAGCACGTGTAGCCCTACTCGTAAGGGCCATGATGACTTGACGTCATCCCCACCTTCCTCCGGTTTATCACCGGCAGTCTCCTTTGAGTTCCCGACCGAATCGCTGGCAACAAAGGATAAGGGTTGCGCTCGTTGCGGGACTTAACCCAACATTTCACAACACGAGCTGACGACAGCCATGCAGCACCTGTCTCAGAGTTCCCGAAGGCACCAATCCATCTCTGGAATGTTCTCTGGATGTCAAGAGTAGGTAAGGTTCTTCGCGTTGCATCGAATTAAACCACATGCTCCACCGCTTGTGCGGGCCCCCGTCAATTCATTTGAGTTTTAACCTTGCGGCCGTACTCCCCAGGCGGTCGATTTATCACGTTAGCTACGGGCGCCAAACTTAAAGTTCAACCCCCAAATCGACATCGTTTACAGCGTGGACTACCAGGGTATCTAATCCTGTTTGCTCCCCACGCTTTCGCACATGAGCGTCAGTACATTCCCCAAGGGGCTGCCTTCGCCTTCGGTATTCCTCCACATCTCTACGCATTTCACCGCTACACGTGGAATTCTACCCTCCCTAAAGTACTCTAGCGACCCAGTATGAAATGCAATTCCCAGGTTAAGCCCGGGGCTTTCACACCTCACTTAAGTCACCGCCTGCGTGCCCTTTACGCCCAGTTATTCCGATTAACGCTCGCACCCTCCGTATTACCGCGGCTGCTGGCACGGAGTTAGCCGGTGCTTCTTCTGTAGTTAACGTCAATCACCCTAGTCTATTAAACTAAATGCCTTCCTCGCTACCGAAAGAACTTTTACAACCCGAAGGCCTTCTTCATTCACGCGGCATGGCTGCGTCAGGGTTGCCCCCATTGCGCAATATTCCCCACTGCTGCCTCCCTGTAGGAGTCTGGGCCGTGTCTCAGTCCCAGTGTGGCTGGTCATCCTCTCAGACCAGCTAGAGATCGTCGGCTTGGTGAGCCTTTACCTCACCAACTACCTAATCCCACTTGGGCTCATCCTATGGCATGTGGCCCGAAGGTCCCACACTTTAATCTCTCGATATTACGCGGTATTAGCTACAGTTTCCCGTAGTTATCCCCCTCCATAAGCTAGATTCCCAAGCATTACTCACCCGTCCGCCACTCGTCATCAAAGAAGCAAGCTTCTTTATGTTACCGTTCGACTTGCATGTGTTAAGCCTGCCGCCAGCGTTCAATCTGAGCCATGATCAAACTCTTCAATTCAAGTTCAATCGCTCAATACTGCTGACATAAAATGTCACTACTTAAAAAAGTATTATGAATTTCTAGTTAGCACCTATTAAGACTTCAAAATTAAAAAATATTTTTAAAACAAGTCAATCAACAAGTGCCCACACAGATTGTCTGATATATTGTTAAAGAGCAAAAAATAACGACGCACTGGTTTTTATAAAGCTTCACAACAGCGCGTCGTTGTGTGGGGCGTATTATAGGCATTTCAGAC